>Ga0302315_10000045_pt1 | contig 149185 bp, 137 predicted proteins | sample III_Palsa_N3_1_FD_200532 | JGI IMG/M metagenome (GOLD analysis project Ga0302315, IMG submission 200532) | Peat permafrost microbial communities from Stordalen Mire near Abisko, Sweden - III_Palsa_N3_1 | ecosystem: Environmental > Terrestrial > Soil > Palsa > Peat permafrost | place: Sweden...
ATATTTGTTCAGATAATTCCGCTTTAATGTCAGGTCGTTATTAATGTTCCGCATAACTCTTAGCTTTATTTATTTAAAGCTAATTCTGTTACCGAATTAGTTGACCTTTACAGCAATGACATGGTGTGTAATCAATGACAATTGGGTTATATCAATTTCCCTCTCAACGCCTCCTTCGCGCCACCTTCCCATTCATCCTTCAAAATACTCAATACAATAGTATTGCGGCGTGTACCATCTTCTAATGGCATAACGCTCCTGAGTATACCATCAACCAGGCAACCTAAAGCCTTCATGGCGGCAATGCTGCGGGCATTATTAGCATCGGCCCTGAATTCCACACGTATCATACCTAATTCTTCAAAAGCAAATTGCAGTAATAGGAATTTACAATGCCTGTTAAGACCAGTAGCACGGAATTTTTCGCCATACCAGGTGTAGCCCAATTGCAGGCTTTGGTATTGCGGTTGTATATCGTAAAATCGGGTACAGCCTGCATATTCGTTGGTTTGTTTATCGTAAACAATAAAAGCATATTCTTTTCCTTCTGCTCTGGCTTTTAGGGCACCAGCTACATAGGTCCGCATGCCTTCTTCACCTGCAGGGTTTACGGCAGAATATCTCCAGGTATCGGGTTCATTAATGGCGTAGGGCAGCAGTAGTTCAAAATCGCTGGCAACGAGCGGCCTTAGCAGTACGCGTTCATCTTCAAGTATGTATTCGGCTTCAGGGTTAAAGGGTGTTATCATAGCTTTTAAGTTGGCAATTGCGTAAATGTATTTAAAATGTTTTTATCGCCCAATCGTCTGTAGTATTAAATGGATGTAAAACTATGACGATTTCCCTTATCAGAATACAATATTTATCGCTGCTTAATAAAGCTTTGCTATTTTTACCCGAATTTTTGAAAATGTGCATCGCACTTATCTAAACTAAAGCATGGAAAAACCTAAAGACCAGCCTGCAAATAAACAACCTAAAAAGCCCGGGGTATTCGGCTTGCTTAAACCTTATATGGGTTTGGTAGTGTTGCTGATATTATTCGCGCTTTTTAGTAATGGTATTAACCTGCTGCTGCCTAAAATAGTTGCCAATGGTATTGATGCCTATACGCATAAGCAGTTTGTTTATAAGCCAATTATAATTGAATTTACGGGTGCAGTTATCGTCATATTTATATTTACTTACCTGCAAAGCATTATACAAACCTATGCCTCTGAGCGGGTAGCCCGCGATTTGAGGAGCAGGTTATCCGACAAGATATCCAAACAAAGCTATGCCTTTGTTGAGCGGGTAAATCCATCCAAACTGCTTACTAACCTTACCGCCGATGTTGATTCGATCAAAATGTTTGTATCGCAGGCGGTTGTTTCCATAGCTTCGTCGTTGTTTATAATTATAGGTGCCAGTATCTTATTGCTTACCATTAACTGGCGACTGGCGCTTTGCGTTATCGCTATTATCCCCATCATCGGCGGTACATTTTTTTATGTGTTGAAGAAGGTAAGGGTATTGTTTAAAGAGAGCCGCGCGGTTATAGACTGGCTTAACAAGGTAATTAACGAAAGCATCATGGGCTCGGCGCTTATACGGGTTATCAACTCACAACAGCTGGAATACGCCAAGTTTTTACAGGCAAACACCCGGGCCAAAGATTTTGGGTTGTCAATTCTGAATCTTTTTGCCGGTTTGATACCTATTATCACTTTTACCGCTAACATGGCTGGCCTGAGTATTTTAGTACTGGGCGGGCACTATGTAATTGCAGGCAGCATGAGCCTGGGTAATTTCGCGGCATTTAACAGTTACCTGGCTTTGCTGATATTTCCTATACTGGTTATCGGTTTCATGAGCAATATTATAGCGCAGGCAACAGCATCCTACGAACGTATCAACGTAGTATTAGAGGCCCCCGATCTGCCGCAAACAGGGACGGTTAAAGAGCCTCTAAGAGGTGATATCGACCTGAAAGATATAACTGTGTTGTACGGGCAAAAGCCAGCGCTTAAGGATGTTTCGTTTTCAATAAAAGCGGGTTCAAAAATTGCCATAATTGGTCCTACAGCTGCAGGGAAAACCCAGTTGCTTTATCTGCTTACCGGGCTTATCAACGCCAATAGTGGTACTGTTGAATTTGATGGAAGAAGCATAGCCACATATGATAGCGAATCGTTCCACAGCCAGGTGGGTTTTGTTTTCCAGGATAGCATCATCTTTAATATGAGCATCAGGGAAAATATCGCGTTTAGCGATACGGTGACTGATGAATCATTACAAAAAGCTATTGATACTGCCGAATTGCGCGGTTTTATTGATGGTTTGCCCGAAGGATTAAGCACTATAGTTTCAGAACGCGGGGCAAGCCTTTCGGGCGGGCAAAAACAGCGGATCATGCTGGCAAGGGCTTTGGCTGTTAATCCTAAAGTTTTATTGCTGGATGATTTTACCGCGCGTGTTGATGGTAATACCGAGAAGAAGATACTGGCCAATGTGCAGCAAAATTATCCCGGCCTAACGCTGCTATCGGTAACGCAAAAAATTGGTGCTGTTGAGCATTATGATAAAATAATTGTGTTGATGCAGGGCGAAATTGTTGCCAGCGGCAAGCACGATGAGCTGATGCACAGCAGCCCCGAATATGTGCAGATCTTTAACTCGCAACAAAGCACCAGTAATTATGAAAGTGTTGCTAAATAGAAATTCCGGAAGTAAAATATAAATGCAAATGAACTACGATCTTAACAAACTTTCGGAGCAACAGGAAAAGACCTCAACCTATGCAGCGCTTAAAAAGCTGATACAGTTGATAGCACACGAAAGAAAGAATTTGTTGATGGCGCTATTAGCCATCCTTACCAACTCAACGCTCAATTTACTGGGGCCGCTTATTATTGGGATAACCCTTGATAAATATGTACAGCACCACAACTATCAAGGCGTACTCATCAACGCTGGTATATTGTTAGCCATGTACATAGCAGCATTGGGGAGCAGTTACATGCAAACCAAGCTGATGGGTGGCGTAGGGCAACGCATGCTGTTTACCCTGAGGAACGCCATATTTAATAAATTACAGCAATTGCCTGTTGATTTTTTCAACTCGAACAAAGCTGGCGACCTGATATCACGTGTGAATAACGATACGGATAAGCTGAACCAATTCTTCTCGCAATCGCTCATGCAATTCATCGGCAGTATTGCTACTATGACAGGGGCCGGTATCGCTTTGCTGGTTATTCACTATAAATTAGGGGTTATTGCGCTTGCGCCGGGTGTTTTAATATTGCTGTTTACCAGCGTGGTATCGCCTTGGGTTAAACGCAGGAATGCCACCAACTTAAAAAGCGTTGGCGGCATGAGCGCCGAGATACAGGAAAGCCTGAATAATTTTAAGGTGATCATAGCATTTAACCGTCGCGATTATTTCAGGAAACGGTTTGACGAGGCCAATAAGGAGAATTATAATACAGCAATTGGCGCGGGGTTAGCCAATAATATTTTCCTGCCTGTATATAGTTTCTTCTCGAGTATCGCGCAATTATTGGTACTGGCTTGTGGCATATACCTCATCAGCATTGGCGATTTTAGTATTGGTTTGCTGGTAAGTTACTTGTCGTATGCTACGTTATTTTATAACCCTTTAAGGCAATTAGCCGCGTTGTGGACAAGTTTTCAGGTGGCTATGGCCGGATGGGACAGGATCTCACAGATCTTATCGCTGGAAAGCAATTTGCCAACTGTACAGGGTGCGTTGGCTGAACCCGAGGCAGCGTTATTAGAATTCAGGAATGTGCATTTTGGTTATACTGCCGATCACGAGATATTACACAACATCAGCTTTAAACTGGAGCGTGGCAAAACCTATGCTTTGGTTGGACCTACGGGTGGTGGTAAAACAACTACGGCCTCGTTAATAGCGCGCTTGTACGATCCATCAAAGGGTACGGTATTGCTTGATGGAAAAGATGTCCGCTCTTACGACCCATTAGAGAGAACCAAAAAGATCGGGTTTATTTTGCAGGAGCCTTTCCTTTTTACGGGTACTGTAAAAGAGAATATTTTATATGGTAATGAACTGTATCGCGACCATACCAGCGAGCAATTTGAGCAGGTAATAACCGATGCTAATTTAGGTGGATTGCTCGCCCTGTTTGAAAGCGGGTTGGAAACCAAAGTAGCATCGAGCGGGGATAGCATAAGTTTGGGGCAAAAACAGCTGATCGCCTTTATGCGTGCGGTTCTGCGTAATCCTGATCTGCTTATTCTGGATGAGGCTACCGCGAATGTTGATACCATAACCGAAAAGCTGTTGAGTGATATTTTGGATAAATTACCGCAGCATACCACACGTGTAATTATAGCCCACAGGCTGAATACCATTGAAAATGCTGACGAGATATTTTTCGTAAATTCAGGCGAAGTAACCCGCGCCGGTTCACTGGATGATGCTGTGAATATGCTGTTGCAGGGGAAAAGAGTGAGTTGAGAAGAGCCAGGAGATAAGAGCCAAGAATCAAGATAAAACCAAAAAACCGGGAATCCTGATTCCTGACTCTTAATTCTTGATTCTATTTCTTCTCCTCTTGATTCTATTCTTAATTATCTTTACACTTGTAATTAAACTATTAGCCCATTATGTATAAATACGCTGGTGAGAAAGGAATTTTAGTATCCATTGATTGTATCATCTTCGGATTTGATGGCTGGGACTTAAAATTATTACTTGTTCAGCGGAGTATTGAGCCACAATTACATAAATGGAGCCTGATGGGCGGTTTCGTAAAGCCAGATGAAAGTCCGGAAGATGCGGCTAACCGCGTGCTGGAGCAGCGTACAGGTTTAAAGAATGTGTACATGGATCAGTTCCAGGTATTCGGCAAGCCCGACAGAGATCCTGTTGAGCGGGTTATCTCTATTGCTTACTTCGCGCTTATTGATATTCATCAGTATGAAAAACAACTGAGTGATGAGTACCATGCCGAATGGGTTTTGCTTGATGAAATACCAGAACTGATATTTGACCATACTGAAATGGTTAAGCTGGCCAAAAGGCAGCTACGTTATAAAGCGGCGCTTCACCCTATATTATTTCAGTTATTACCCGAGAAATTTACTATCCCGCAGCTACAGGCTTTATATGAGGGTGTTTATCAAACTAAATTTGATGACCGTAACTTCAGTCGTAAATTACTATCAACCGGCTTGCTGGTAAAACTACCAGAGAAAGATAAGCAGTCATCAAAAAAAGGGGCGTTCTATTACCAGCTTGATCAATCAAACTACCAGGAGAACTTTGAATCCTTTTTAAACCTGGTGCCTAACCCTGATAAGTTTTTCTAAACTTCAGTATTGTAATTTTTTTATTCATTTAAGGGCATCTGTTTGGCTACTAATAGATTCTTAGAAAGAAATAACGTATTTTAGCTATCCGCTTATTAATAAAACATGCGGTTAACTGAGTTTTACCAAACCTATGAAATTACTACACTCAACATGCATAGCAGTGATGCTTATTTTCTGTTGTTTGTATAGCTATTCTCAAGGTACTACCAGTATGGGCACGGAATTTTGGACCGCTTACATGGCCAATACCAATCCACCAGGCACAAATATGGGTAGTCAAATGGATTTATATATAACATCCAATGTAAATACATCAGGCACAGTTGCTTTTTTAGACGGAACTACTCCAATAGCTTTTACTGTTACTGCTAACCAGGTAACCGTTATAAGCATTCCCGCAAGTGAGTATATAAGTTCTCAGGGGACCTTTAATGAGGGAATACACATTACATCATTGCAACCAATAGCAATTTACGCGCATATTTTTGCACAGGAATCATCAGGAGCAACTTTATTATTGCCTGTAAATGCAATGGGTAAAGATTATTACTCTATTAATTATACTCAAAAAGCCAATGAAGCTGCCAATTCTATTTTTATGGTTATTGCAACTGAGGACAATACTACAGTTGAAATTACACCCTCATCAAAATTGCTTAACGGTGCAGCTGCAAATGTTCCCTTTACTATTACATTAAAAAAGGGGCAGGTGTACCAGGCATTGGCAGCCCAGGATCTATCAGGGAGCCGGATACGTTCAATCAGTACGGGCACTGGACCGTGTACAAAAATCGCAGTATTTTCCGGCAGTTCACGTGTTGATATTGGTTGTAATGGCTCGCAAATATCATCCGATAATCTTTTTCAGCAGGTGTATCCAACTGCATCGTGGGGAGAAAATTATATAACTGTGCCGCTTGCCGGCAGAAGTTACGATGTTTTCAGGATAGTTTTGAGCAATCCTGCTACCAATGTACAGGTAAGTGGCAAGGCGGTGGCCGCCAGTTCATTTGTTAACGGGTTTTATTATGAATTTAATGCTACAACACCCCAGGTTATTACTGCCGATCAGCCCATACAGGTTGTGCAATATGCCGTTTCGCAATATAATACTGAATCGTGCGGTACCGATGAGAACGACATAGGTGACCCTGAAATGATCTTTTTAACACCGATTGAACAAACTGTAAATAATGTAACACTTTTTTCAACCAGTAACTATAAAATACTTCATAGCTACATAAATGTTACTATTAAAACGAGTGATGTATCATCATTTCAGTTTGATGGCAAAAACGAGTCATCATCATTTGGTTTGGTACCTGGTGATCAATCATATTCTTATGCACAGTTATCCGCTGCAGCCGGAACGCATACGCTAATTGCTGCAAATGGATTTAATGCTATTGCCTATGGTTTTGGTGAGGCTGAATCATACGGATATGCCGCAGGAGCCAATTTACAGGACCTGAATACCAACATAGCATTACAAAACCCACAAAATGGCTCCTTACAGGCAAACGGTTGTACCGATGTTAACTATAACCTGGAGCTTACCTTACCATATAAAATTACCAGTATAACCTGGGACCTGCAGGATGGTAATACACCTTATCAGCAAAATAACCCACCAATAGTAAGTACAACAGAAAACGGTGCACAAACTATCTATCATTATTTGTATTCTAAAGACCCTGTTAGTTTTAAAAGCGGGAATCATACCATAATAGCTACCGTATTTGATCCCAGTGCCGATGATTGCGGCTCTACACAACAAATTCAGCTGGATTTTAAAATAACGGACCCTCCCGTAGCAAAGTTTGATGTAGATAATACGCAACTCGGTTATTCCACAACATTTATTGATCAGTCGACATCAACATCCACAATAAAATCATGGGCGTGGGATTTTGGCGATGGTCAAACGTCGTTTGTAGAAAACCCAACTCACCTGTATGCTAAACCAGGTACATACACTATTATTCTAACAGTAACCGATGTTAATGGCTGTACATCCACTTATCAAAAAACAATTTTTGTGCCGATTGTAGCTACAGTAGCGAGTGGCTCAATAGGTGCCTGTGCAGGCACGGCTTCAGCAAGTCCCTATATTCAACAATTTACGGTTTCCGGTGCGGGATTAACTGCCGGTATTGTTGCTGCGGCACCAGCTAATTTTGAAATATCACTCTCTCCCAATGCTGGTTACTCAAATGCTTTAACTATCAACCAAACAGCGGGAACTGTTAATAATGTTACTGTATATGTGCGTTCGGCCGCGACAGCGCCTGTGGGAAATGTTGCAGGTGATGTTATACTAACATCTGCAGGCGTAACAGGGCAAAAAGTGGCGATAGCAGGTATAGTTAATGAAATGCCTGCAGTAAATGCGGTAGGCTCTCAAAAGGTAGATGCCGGTGTACTTACATCGCCTGTAAATTTTACAGGAACAAGTAATAGCTACAGCTGGGTTAATAACACGCCCGCAATTGGTTTGCCTGCAAGTGGTATAGGCAATATCTCAGCATTTACGGCAGTTAATAGTACTAAAAATCCAATTGTTGCCAGCTTAACAGTAACTCCTGTATCATTAACAGTTGCATATATTGCAAATACAACAGCAAACACTGTTTCGGTAATTAACACCGTAACAAATAATGTAGTGGCATCAATACCTGTAGGCGATTATCCGCAAGGGGTATCGGCAAGTCCTGATGGAAGTAAAGTATATGTATCAAACTACCGTGATAATGATTTATCAGTAATCAGTACTTATACCAATACCGTTATAGCAACTATAACCGTTGGGCCCGACCCCTTTGGCCTGGCATCAAGTCCCGATGGCAGCCATCTTTATGTAACCAACACATTATCAAACAATATTGTGGTAGTAAATACCGCGACTAATAAGATCGAAGCTAGCATTACAGTAGGTGCCCGGCCTGTGGGTATGGCAATAAATCCTGACGGCAGCAGAGTTTACGTAACCAATTCAGACCCTAACGCCAATAGTGTTTCAGTTATAAACACCGCTACAAATTTGGTTATAACAACTATACCTGTTGGTACTTCACCGGGGGGATTAATATTAAGCCCGGATGGCAGTACATTGTACGTGATTAATACCGGTTCAAATTCGTTATCGATTATTAATACCGCTACTAACACAGTTACCTCAACAATACAGGTTGGTGCTTACCCTTTCGGAATATCAATAACACCTGATGGCAGCAAATTATATATAACAGATTCGCAGGCAAATACTGTTTCAGTGGTTAATACAGCAACTAATAGCGTAATAGCAACGGTACCTGTGGGTAACGATCCTTATGGTGTAGATGTGAGCCCCGATGGTACACAGGCATATGTCACAAACAGGGGAACTAATACCGTATCGATAATCAATACATCTAATAATACCGTAGCTAAGGTTCTTCAAACCGACCAGGGGCCAAGTTCATTTGGTAAATTTATTGTTGCTGGTTCAGGCTGCACAGGGCCACCGGCAACATTTACTATTACAGTAAATCCAACAAATAAAGTTATAATAGTTGATGGCACCTTACCACCATTAAATACAGATTATGGCACACCTTCATCTTCAGGCAGTTTTACAGTATCCGGCGATTATTTAATAGAAGGCATATTAGTTACTCCACCCAACGGTTTTGAAGTAAGTACCGATGATATTAATTTTAGCAGTACTGTTACGGTAGGTTCTTCGGGTACCATTCCATCAACTACAATATATGTAAGATTAGCTGCAACTACTCCGGTTGGCAGTTACTCAGGTAATGTTGTTTTAAGCAGTTCAGGAGCAGGACCTGTAAATGTAGCCGCTACAGGAACAGTACAGCCAGTACCTTTGACTATAAAAGCGGATAACAAAACCAGGACCTTTGAAACAGCCAACCCGCCTTTAACAGCAACTTATACTGGATTTGTGAATAATGAAACAGCTGCTAAATTAACTGTTCAGCCATATATTACAACAACGGCAATTATAACTTCGCCCATTGGCAAATATCCTATTACAGTAAGCGTAGCAGAGTCGCCTAATTATACCATTTCTTATTTGCCCGGGGTTTTAAATGTAGTTGCTGCCGGCATAATAATACCCAATACATTCACCCCTAATGGTGATGGTATTAACGATACCTGGAATATAAAATATATTGAAAATTACCCCAATTGTACTATTGATATATTTAACCGTTATGGTACCAAACTATATACATCAGTTGGCTATCCTATACCGTGGGGCGGTAAATATAATGGGGCAAATTTACCTGTTGGCACTTATTACTATATTATCAACCTGGGCAACGGGCAAAGTGTTATTTCGGGTTATGTTGCTATCATCAGGTAAAAAACTGGATTTGCGGAACTAATACATTTTCATTAAGGGTTTTTCGGTGTGCGGTTATTTAGTTCGAAAAATCGCATAAATTACATTGTAATATCTAACTATTATCTAATAAAATGCGTAAAAAGCCATTGTTTGGTTATTTTTAAAATATTAAACAATCATGCTTTAATTAGGGGTTTATTATAGATTAAACCCGTACGTTCCTAAACCGATGAAGAGATTTCTGCCAGTTAAACTTTATACTATACTTCTCTTCTTTTTTCTCTCTAATGCGCAAGCGCAAACTGATCAAACATATACCAATGGCACAACCACATCACCTATAAATTTTCCGGGTACAGGCTGTACCTATAACTGGACTAACAGTAACCCTTCAATTGGCTTGCCAGCAAGTGGTACAGGTAATATTCCGGCATTTACGCCGATAAATACCGGAACTAACCCGGTTATAGCTAATATTACCGCTATTCCGGCACCCAGTGGGTTTGCATATATTGAAAATTCTTCTTCAAATACAGTATCGGTTATTAACCTGGCAACAAATGTAGTTGTAAAAACTATTCAGGTAAATGTTTCACCAATTGGTGTGGCTGTAAGTACGGATGGGAGCAAGGTATATGTAACCAACCAAGGTAGTAGTAATATTACTGTAATAAGCACCTCAACCAATACCGTAATAGCTACAATAGCGTGCAAACCAGAGCCTACCAGTATGGTTGTAAGTCCGGACGGAAGCCGCTTGTACGTAACAAATGAGAGTTCAATTAATAATTTATCGGTTATTAGTACAGCAACCAATGCTGTAATAGCCAATATTAGTGTTGGTAATGACCCTTATGGGGTAGCTATAAGTCCTGATGGCAACAAAGTATATGTAACAAACGCTGAAGATAATACTGTGTCTGTAATTAATACATCAACAAATACGGTTATAACCAATATTCCCATAGGGCAAGGTGCGATGGATTTATTAACAAGCCCTGATGGCAGCAGGCTGTATGTATTAAACGCGGCTGACAATACGATGTCAATTATAAATACGCTTGATAATACTGTAATAACAACAATAGCAACAGGTAATGCGCCCTTCTGCCTGGCAATGAGTGCTGATGGCAGCCGATTATATGTTACCAATGGAAACGATAACACTGTTTCAGTAATAAATACGGCAACTAATGCAACAATAGCCACAATTCCTGTTGGTAATATTCCCATAGGAGTATCACTTAGTGCTGATGGTAATTATCTTTACGTAGTTAATTTAGGGTCTCACAGTGTTTCTGTTATAAATACAGTTACAAATTTGGTAATAGGAACAGTAGGGGTTGGCTTGGCCCCGCATTCATACGGTAATTTTATTAAAACAGGTGTAAGTTGTGGCGGTAAAGCTGTTGAGTTTACTATAACTGTTAAGCCAGCTTCATTAGTATCCCCGGTTATTGCTGCAACAGCTACAACCGGTACCATCACCACTTGCCAGGGAGTAGCTTCAACAAGCCCTCATATTCAGCAGTTTACTGTATCCGGTACTAATTTAACAGATAATATTACAGCAACGGCACCTGCCGGTTTTGAGATATACCTTGCAGGCGGCAGTGGATGGGGTAGTAGTGTAGTAATAAACCAAACAGGTGGTACAATAAGTAATGCTATGTTGCAGGTACGGGCTTCGGCCACAGCAACTGCCGGGAATATATCGGGCAATGTAGTGTTGAGCTCCGGCACTACCAGCAAAAATATTGCTGTAACAGGCTTTGTAAATAAGTTGCCTGCTGTAACCCAGCCTGCAAGCCCAACTTATACAAACGGCGAGACAACGCCTCCTATAAGTTTTACAGGCACTGCAACCGGTTACATCTGGACGAATGATACACCTGCCATCGGCTTACCTGCAAACGGATCTGGTGATATATCGTCATTTACCGCTATAAATGCCGGTACCAGCCCTGTTAAGGCTACCATTACGGTAACCCCTTTAAATACCGGGTATGCATATATCGCTAATTTTAACGCGAACACTGTGTCGGTTATCAATACCGCATCGAACATTGTGGTAAAAACTATACCCGTTGGTATGGCCCCGGTTGGTGTAGCTGTTAGTCCGGATGAAAAGACGGTTTATGTAGGCAATGCAAACTCTGATAATATATCTGTAATAAATACAGCAACCAATACGGTAACATCAACAATAACAACCAGCAAACCTTTAGGTATTGTGTTAAGTGCTGATGGTAGTTTGCTTTATGCGGGAAATTTTGATGCCGGCACAGTATCAGTTATTAATACTGCAACCGGCAAACCAACAGCAACAATTGCTGTTGGCGTTAACCCCGTGGGGATAGTCATAAGCCCCGACGGGAGCCGCCTGTATGTTACTAATTTTGGCGATGGCACGTTATCGGTTATCAACACATCAACCAATTTAGTAGTGGCAACACTTAACATTGGCCTTAACTGTTATGGGGTAGCGGTAAGCCCCGATGGTAGTCATGTTTATGTAACAAATGGAAATTCGAACGATATTGCGGTAATTGACGCAACAATCAATGCGGTAATAGCCGTAATAGGGGTTGGGCTTTCACCAGAAAATATAACAGTAAGTCCCGATGGCAGTACAGTGTATGTAACAAACAAAACCGGCGGTACAGTATCTGTTATAAATACAGCTACCAATAAGGTAATAAACACTATTACTGTAGGCTCAAATCCTACGGGGATAGAGGCAAGTGCCGATGGTACGTTACTGTATGTGGCTAACCAGGCTTCAAATACGGTATCGGTAATAAACGCAACCAGCATTGCGCTTGTATCAACCATTACTGTTGGCGATCAGCCTATGTCGATCGGTAAATTTATTACCAATGCGGGCTGCAGTGGTAATTCGGTTACTTTTAATATTACGGTTAATTCCATAATTTCCGGTATTACAGCAACGGGCACATTATCGCCACTTGATACAAATTATGGTACTGCATCGTCTTCAACAGTCTTTACGGTGGCAGGTAATGCCCTAAAGACAGGAATATTGGTAACACCGCCCAATGGGTTTGAAGTAAGTACAGACGATATTCATTTCAGCAATACAATTACTGTAGGCTCTGTAGGAAGCATAGCACCAACTACGGTATTTATAAGGCTGGCAGCTACAACTCCGGTTAACGTATACACCGGTAATATTGTGCTAAGTAGCACAGGCGTTGGCAATGTGAATGTGACAATGGCAAAAGGAACAGTTAGCCCGGATGTTTTAACAATTACTGCTGATAATAAAAGCAGGACCTATGGCGTTAATAATCCAATTTTAACCATATCTTACAGTGGTTTTGTAAATAATGAAACAGCGGCACAATTGATACAACAACCCCTGATAAGAACAACAGCAACCAGTATATCGCCAATTGGCGAATACCCAATTACTGTTAGCGGGGCAGTATCGGTTAACTATACATTTGTTTATGTGCCGGGTATACTTAGCATTAATCCTGTCGGATTGGTAATTCCAAATGCATTTACACCCAATGGGGATGGCATAAATGATACATGGAATATAAAATACATAGAAAATTATCCAAATTGTAAGGTAGATATATACAACCGATACGGAGAAAAGTTATATTCGTCAATTGGTTATCCTATTCCCTGGGATGGGAAATATAAAGGCGCTATTTTACCTATAGGAACATATTATTATATTATAAATCCTGAGGATGGCCATACGGCTATTGCTGGGTATATAGCAATTATTAGATAAATGAAAAGAAAGTTACTTTTATTAATTTGTTTTGTTTCGATTATACAGATGGTTTGCGCGCAGCAAAAACCTCAGTATACACAATACGTTTTTAATAGTTTACTTTTTAATCCCGCACTTAGCGGTATTGAAAATTATACCGACGTTAAAGCCGGCTACCGTAACCAGTGGACTGGTTTACAGGGAGCGCCGCAAACCAGCTATTTATCATTGAGCGCGCCGCTTGGCAGTGATTTTTTATATGGCGATGCTACTGAAATGCCGGCCAGTGGAGGAGATGACCCTATGAGCAGGCAATATTCGCAATATTACCAGGCAGCCGCACCCCATCATGGCATTGGTTTTACGCTGGTATCAGACAAAGCGGGCCCTATTACCGCAACAAATATTGATGCTACCTATGCTTACCATATAGGCATAACCAGCAAGCTTAATTTATCATTAGGGGTTGCTGCCGGTGTATCGCGTACCAACTTAAACACATCTGAACTTAGCCTTGAGAACGCGTTTGACCCGGCTGTTGATAATGCCAGCAACGCTCAATGGAACCCGGATTTGGGGGTAGGAATATGGGCCTATTCGTCGGATTATTTTGTGGGTATTTCGGCGCAGCAGGTATTACCTCAAAAACTATACTTCAGCACCAATAATGCTTACGATCAAAGTAAAACAACTCCTCATTATTATTTTACAGCAGGTTATAAGCTATTCATGTCTGACGATGTAGCATTGCTGCCATCATTTTTAATAATAGGGGTAAAGCCGGTACCTGTAAGTTATGCTATTAATATGAAGGTTTCCTTCAAGGATGTATTATGGATTGGCGGCTCATATCGTAAAGATGATTCATTTGGCGTTTTAGCAGGCTTTAATATCAGCTCGCTTATTAACGTAGGCTATTCATATGACATTACTACCTCAGCTTTAAATACAGTAAGCTATGGTTCACATGAAATTGTATTAAGCCTGCTGCTTAATAACAGGTATAAAGTTACCTGTCCTCAGCATACTTTCTAATGCCGCTTCGCTGTCATTGGGTCATTTCGCTATGCTTGTCATTAAGCTTCGCTGTCATTGAGTCATTTTGCAATTCTTGAATTGTGTCGAATTAGTTAAAACAAAAAAGTCTGAAACGAATTCCAGACTAATGACTAATGACTAATGACTAATGACTAATGACTAATGACTAATGACTAATGACCTATAATTCTTTCCTCAACCTCGCTACCGGGATATTCATTTGTTCGCGGTATTTGGCTACGGTACGGCGGGCTATATTGTAGCCGCTTTCTTTAAGTATGTCGGTTAGCTTTTCATCGGCCAAGGGGTGGCGTTTATCTTCTTTGCCTATATGCTCTTCCAATATCTTTTTAACCTCTTTGTTTGATACCTCTTCGCCGCTTTCGGTTTGGATAGCCTCGGAGAAAAATGATTTTAACAGGAACGTACCGTGCTCGGTTTGTACATATTTTGAATTAGCAACACGTGATACTGTTGAAATATCCATGTTTATTCTGTCGGCGATATCTTTCAATATCATCGGCTTTAAATTCTTGTCATCGCCGGTTAAAAAGAAATCGTACTGATATTGCATTATGGCGTTCATGGTTTTCAGCAAAGTTTGCTGGCGTTGTTTTATAGCATCAATAAACCATTTTGCCGAATCGAGCTTTTGCTTTACAAACTGAACAGCCTCTTTTAGTTTTTTATCCCTTTGCGAGGCCTTGTCATAATGCTGGAACATCTCCTGGTAGGAGCGGCTTACCCTTAGCTCGGGCGCATTTTTTGAGTTGAGGGTAAGGATCAGCACACCATCGCTGTTAATGATATGAAAATCGGGGATCACCTGCATTTGTTTGGTGTTCACCTCGTTTGAGTCGCCTGGTTTTGGGTTGAGCTTTAATATTTCATTTACCACACCGCGCAATTCCATGGAGTTCATGTTTAATGATTTCTCCAACTTATCATAGTGCTTGCGGGTAAACTCATCCAGGTACTGCTCAACCACCAATATAGCTTTCTTTATAATCGGGTCGTTCGGGTCTTTTTTGCGTAACTGTATCAGCAAACATTCCTGTAAACTGCGTGCGCCTACGCCAGGCGGGTCAAAGCTTTGTATAACGGCCAGCATTTCTTCTACTTCCTCATCCTCGGCCATTACGTTTTGCGAAAAGGCCAGATCATCAGTAAGTGAAGTTATGGGGCGGCGCAGATAGCCATCATCATCCAGGCTGCCTATTATTTGTTTACCTATCCTGAAATCTTTATCCGAAACCGGCAGCAGATCAAGCTGTGCCTGCAGGCTTTCAAAAAATGAGCTTTGTACAGCAATGGGTATTTCTTTGCGTTCATCCTCATCATCGCCATTCTGATCATAGCGCGATCCGTAATCATTTACATTATCTTCCTGTAAATAATCATCAATATTAAACTCATCCATCTCTCCCTTTTCCTCATCACCGTTGTAATTATCTTCATCGGGATCGCGGTCGGGATATTGTTCTTCGGGCTCGTTTAGGTTAGTTAAGCTAAGATCTTCAAGCGCCGGGTTTTCTTCCAATTCTTCTTTAATACGGGTATCTAACGAAACCGTTGGAACTTGCAACAATTTTATAAATTGTATTTGCTGCGGCGAGAGCTTTTGTAAAAGTTTTTGTTGAAGATTTTGTTTAAGCATAAATTAGATAGCGCAAAAATACAGTAATTAACAATAACTTTAAACAATAGTTACAGTATGCTGAATAATGTTGTAAAAGGTTAAAAAAAACTATTTGTTTGGCTTTGCTATTATTTTATTAATAACTTTAATCAAATTAAAACCAATCTTATGTCGATAGTAAAGGAATTTAAAGATTTTATAAACCGCGGCAGTGTTGTTGATCTGGCTGTGGGTGTTATAATTGGTGCCGCCTTTGGTAAAATTGTAACCTCGTTAGTAACTGATATTATTATGCCTCCGCTTGGTGTTCTGCTTGATGGTATCGACTTTAAAGATCTTCATTATACGTTAAAAGATGCGGTGGGGAAGAAGCCGCCTGTATCAATTAACTACGGCTTGTTTATAAACAATGTTATCGACTTTGTAATTGTAGCTTTCTGTATCTTCTTAATAGTAAAAGGTGTGAACTCGATGAAGAAGGAAGAGCCTGCACCTGTCCCTGTACCTGATCCGGAACCAACAAAAGAAGAAATATTGCTTTCTGAAATACGTGATCTACTTGCGAAAGGAAAATAGTTCACTGGTTCAATAGTTCATTGGTACTTGGCGCTTTATCGCTTTAAATGAAACTTACGAAGTTTTTAAAACTTCGTAAGTTTGTACATAGAAGTGATTATGTCCTGTAATCAATTTTAATCCAGAGAATCCTGGTTTCTCAAAATGTCTTCGGCAATTTAGGATCAGTGAGTATAATATAATCACCCATTTTGCTGAATTTGGTCCAGTCGGGGTTATCGAAACTATCATCGGAGTACACTGCAATATTTATTATTCGGGCTTTGGGGTTATACTTTATTAACTGCGCTGCCGTCCCGAGCTTTTCCTCGCTATGGAAGCCACCGTTTATTTGCAGTATTTTATAATCCGGATGATCTTTCATGAACCGGGCTATCGACCAGCCCATAGTCGCGTCCCATAAATTTTGTGCCTGGTACATCTGCATGCCGGGCATAGATGCATGGCCACCCATGATCTGCACAAATTTATCATAATATGGTCCTGTCGCAGTGTCGATGGGAAGAGGTGGGAGCCAACTCTTGCCCGTGGCATCCAACTGCTTCAGGCTGCCCAACCCCATATGGTTAACCATACTGGTGTAGCGCGATGGCGCGTTTGCTGCTATAACAGATATCCCGGCACTTTTAGCCAGTTCTATTAAAGGACGGTAATCGCCATAATTTGGCCAGGCTTTGGCATCGTTGGTAAAACTGTTTTCGCTAATGAGGCCCTTTAAATATTCGTTCAAAACTGTTTGGCGGTCAGTTTCAAACATTTCCATTGATAAGGCAATTTTACGCGGATATTTTTCTGATAAATTTTTAAGAAAAATTAATTCGAGTTGGTGCCCGGTGGAATCGTTATGCTCTTCGCCAAAAAATAATACATCGGCACCGGTCATAGCGTTTGTGATATTATCAATAGAAGCCAGCTTTTTAGTGTGCGTATTATATATTTTACAATGAACGACAGGGTTATCCTGACTAAATGAAAAAAGAGACAGAAAGAGAAAGAAGATACACAGGGTGATTTTCATGAGGCAGGGTTAAACCGGATAATTACTTTAATTAATTTTAATAACAATTTGTTAATGAAACCTTAAAAGGAAGCCAACTTACGTGAAAAATATGTTGTTTACTTTTATCAACACATAATCTACAATATTTATATTATGACTAACTCAATTCTCGAAATTACAGAAAACGAATATTTAATAAAGCTAAACAGGCAAAATTTTAACCTGTCGTTTATCCGAAGCTTGTTAAAAATGGTTGAAGTGGCAAACCCTTCAGATGATAATAGCTATATGATGTCGGACAGGCGCGTTAATATTAGCAGTAATTCATCAGAGCCGGAATATTATAGTTCTATTGACGAAAAATAATTTCTTCAACGTAGAGACGCAATATTTTGCGTCTCCGAATGAGGCATTTAAAAAGACACAAAATATTGTGTCTCTACTGTATTTAAAAATTTTCCAACTTAAAAGAAAGCGCAAAGTATTGCGTCCCTACGTTATTTAAAAAGATTTTCCGGGCATAAAAAAAGACGCAAAAATTGCGTCTCTACATTTTTTATTTGGCTGCCCGTTAAAACTGGCGATACCCGCCCCTTACTACCTGCTGTTTATCCATCTGTGCCATTTGGGCCTTCATCATTTTTATTTGTTCGGTAAGTAATTTGTTCTTATCGTCCTTAGTAGCTTCAGATAAATACATTTGTGCTTCGCGCTTGTTGCGTTTTGCCATTGATATACCTGCCAGGCTGAGTTTAGCCAAAGCGATGTTGTGCGACATCTTCATGCCTAACTGTAATGACTTTTTAAAATATTTCTCTGATTTTAAAGGCGCCTTGCGTGATTCTATCAAACCGATAAGCAGGTTGTAATAACCGTGCTGGTTTTTGTTCAGTTCTTTTTCGTAATCTTTTATTTTTAACAGCCATACTTCGGCTTTTTCATTTTGTTCCTTACGCAAAAACCATTGCGCTATGATCATGTTTTCGTTAAAGAAAAAGCTTAACAATACAATACCACCTAAAAGTAATACCAGTATGCCCCACCACCATGAGCCGGTAGCACAAAGTGCAACGGCACCGCCAAAAAACACACAGGCTATAATTAATCTGAAAATATTCGACATAATTTGAAATGCAATAAATTAAGTGCAAATATCCGTTAATTTGCACCATAAATCAACATCTATATTAATATTTATGGCGGTAGAAATGGAACCCTCATGGCTGCAGGTTTTGGGCGATGAGTTCGACAAAGATTACATGATAAAACTGAAGCAGTTTTTGAAAGAAGAGAAGGAAGCTGGCAATAAAATATACCCCAAAGGCAGCGATATTTTCAACGCTTTTTGGAAAACCCCGTTTACTGATCTTAAAGTTGTAATACTTGGTCAGGATCCATATCATGGTGCTAACCAGGCACACGGTTTATCATTCTCCGTGCAAAAAGGCATTACCCCACCACCATCGCTGAAAAATATTTATAAAGAATTGCAAACAGATATCCCCGGCTTTACCATACCCGAAACCGGCGACCTTACCGAATGGGCCGAACAAGGCGTATTGTTGCTAAATGCCACGTTAACGGTTAGGGCAAGCAGCCCCGCCTCACATCAGAAAAGCGGATGGGAAATTTTTACCGATAACGTAATCACTAAGATCAGCGAAAAGAAAGAAGGCATTATATTTTTACTATGGGGCAAATTTGCGCAAAACAAAAGCGAATTGATTGATGCGAGCAAGCATCATATATTAAAAGCAGCCCATCCATCGCCATACTCGGCAAGTAACGGATTTTTCGGCAGCCACCATTTTTCAAAAACGAATGAGCTATTGAGGGAAGAAGGGAAGAAAGAGATTGATTGGCAAATACATTGATTGAAGAGCCAGGAATCAAGAAGCTGTAAAAAAAAGAGTCAGGAATTAAGAGTCAGGAATCAAGAAGCTGTAAAGAAAAGAGTCAGGAATTAAGAGTCAAGAATCAAGGAGCTGTAAAGAAAAGAGTCAGGAATTAAGAGTCAAGAATCTTCATTTTTTTATCTTTTATCTTGATTCCTGACTCTTACATCTTGGCTCTAATACTCAAGCGGTACTATCGGTTCCTTTTTACTGGTCGACATAATCATCATCGTTTGGAAAGTCTTTACTACTGTAATGCGGCTGATCTTTTCCATAATGAGTTGTTCGTATGATTTAATGTCGCGTACATAAACTTTTAGCAGGAAATCGCACTGGCCGGTTACGTGGTGGCACTCGGTTACTTCCTTTATGTTCTGTATCTCATCAATAAAAGTCTGGATGGTGTTTTTTTGGTGAAAATCCAGCGAGATCTGTATAAATGTTTTTATACCCAGGCCCAGCTTTTCTTCATCAACCAGGGCATGGTAACTTTTAATGTATTCGGCGTTCTCCAGCTTGCGTACACGCTCTAACGTAGGTGCCGGTGACAGGCCTATCTCATTGGAAAGCTGTAAGTTAGTGATCCTGCCATTCTCCTGTAATATCTTGAGGATCTGTAAATCTATTTTATCTAGTTCTGCTGCCATAATGGGTACAAATATAGATTTAAGTTGGTTCACCGAATAAAATTTTTTAAAAATTACATTTAACCGAAATAAATTTTTTGCGAATAACATTTAGACTTGTCTAAATTTATAATTAGATTTGTTTAAATGAACACGTTAGCCGAAGAAAATTATTTAAAATGTATCTATCACCTGTCGCTTAACAGCGAAAATGTGAGCACAAACCAGATTTCGGCATCAATAAATACTCGCGCCGCTTCGGTAACGGATATGCTTAAAAAGCTGGCGGATAAAGAGTTGATAAATTATACTCGATATCAGGGCGTAAGCCTTACCCCGGCAGGAGAAAAAATTGCCGTTCAAATCATCAGGAAACATAGGCTTTGGGAATATTTTTTGGTGGAAAAGCTCGATTTTAAATGGGATGAAGTGCATGAAATGGCCGAAGAAATGGAGCACATCTCATCAATGGAACTGGTGGACAGGCTGGATAAATTTATGGGCTACCCCAAATATGACCCGCACGGCGACCCAATCCCCGACAGTAACGGACAATTTAAAAAGCATGACCTGCAGCCTGTATCAACCATTGGCGTTAATGATAAGGGTATAATTTCAGGCGTTCGGGATCATTCGCCCGGCTTTCTACAATATTTGGAGAAACAACAATTAACTATAGGAAAGAAAATAACCGTGACAGAAATTAATGAGTACGACCATTCAATGGTTTTGGAGATTGGGGATACGAAAACACATATCAGCCGCGAGGTTGCCAATAATTTATTAATTGCCTTATGACAAATAATCATAATGAATCATTGGGCAATGTACACAGCTCAGTAACTACCGAAAACAAGACAGGATGGCGCAAATTTATGGCCTTTATTGGTCCGGCGTATTTGGTGAGCGTTGGGTATATGGACCCGGGCAACTGGGCAACCGACATAGCAGGTGGCAGCGCGTTTGGTTATAAGTTGATATGTGTGCTGTTTGTATCAAATTTGATTGCCCTGCTACTGCAATCATTAAGCGCGAGATTGGGCATAGTGCGAGGGCTCGACCTGGCACAAGCCTCAAAATACAGCTATAACCGCTTTGTTAATTTTTGCCTTTATATATTGGCACAAATAGCCATTGTGGCCTGCGACCTGGCGGAGATCATTGGCATGGCAATAGGTTTGAACCTGTTGTTTCATTTGCCGCTGATATGGGGCGTGTCGCTTACCATAACCGATACCGTGCTGATGCTGTTTTTAATGAACAAAGGCATGCGCAAACTGGAAGCATTTATTGTATCGATGATATTTATTATCGGCTTATCCTTTTTGGTAGAGATGTTTATTGTAAAGCCTGATTTTGCAGAGGTAGCCAAAGGCTTTATACCAACCAGTTTAACCGGTAGCTCATTATACCTGGCTATAGGCATAATTGGCGCTACGGTGATGCCGCATAACTTGTATCTGCATTCATCGCTGGTGCAAACACGAAAGATCACCCGGACGGATGAGGGCATCAGATCGGCTATTAAGTTTAATGTGTTTGATACCGTGATTGCGCTTAATGTGGCCTTTGTGGTGAACGCCGCCATATTGATATTAGCTGCCAGCGCGTTTTTTAAACATGGCTATTTTCAGGTGGCTGAAATACAGGACGCCTATAAATTACTGGAACATATTTTCGGGTCGTTAGCGCCGATATTGTTTGCTGTGGCGTTGATCGCGTCGGGCCAGAGCTCAACTATAACAGGTACGCTTGCCGGGCAGATCATTATGGAGGGGCATATCAACCTGCGTATTGAACCGTGGTTACGGCGATTGTTAACCCGTGTGCTGGCTATTGTGCCGGCAGTTTTTACTATACTTTATTTTGGAGAAACAGGGTTGGGTAACCTCATTATATTGAGCCAGGTAGTGCTGAGTTTACAATTAGGGTTCGCGGTGATCCCGCTGATACATTTTGTATCGGACAGAAAAAAGATGGGTAACTTTGCAATTGGCCCGATGGTGAAAATATTAGCCTGGGCATGTGCAATTATAATAGTGGGATTGAACGCACAGTTGGTATATCAGCAATTAGGCGATTGGGAAAAAGCATCGCCAACGGCAGCGCTTTGGATTTATATAACGGTGTTTCCTGTAGTTGCAGGTATTGCGGCGTTGTTGACCTACGTGTTTTTCCGACCGCTATTTTTTAAACATAAGGATCAGCCTAAATATATCCCCCACGGGCTGGCTACGGTTATTGATGAGCTAAATGCCATTAAATATCATCATATTGCCGTTACTATTGATTTCTCTAAGAATGATACCGAATCCATTCGCCATGCTATAATGCAGGGTGGCAAACACGCTGATTATACGCTGATACACGTTGTGGAAACAGCAGGAGCAAGGTATTATGGTGATGAGGTTATGGATCAGGAAACGCAAAGCGATCTGGATAATTTGGATAAGTATGTGGATGCGTTAAAAAAGCTTGGTTACAAAGCATCGCCTAAAATTGGTTATGGCGCGCCTGCAGCATCTATAGCCAAAATAGTAAAGGATGCAGATGTTGATTTTATAGTTATGGGATCGCACGGGCATAAAGTGATAAAAGATTTGATATTTGGTACAACAGTAAATAGGGTAAGGCATATGGTGAATGTGCCGGTGCTGGTGGTGAAGAGTCCCCCAACCCCCTGAAGGGGGAGTTTTTTGATTGGGGCTTTTTACCTTCTTTATCGCTTGCGATAGAGAGGGTGGTCGAGCGGAGCTAAGACCGGGTGAGTCAGCCACGCCAGTGTATTTACGTTTCTATCGTTCGCATAGTTAACTCACCCCGACTACGCTTCGCGTGTCGACCCTCTCTACGCGGTGCGTAAAGAGGGTGGCAGAAATAACACAAAAAAAATAATTCGCATATTTGCAGTGTAATGATTGAGGAAAAGATATATATAAAGAATAAGAAGGCCTATTTTGAGTACCATATACTGGATAAATATGTAGCCGGTATAAAATTATTAGGTACCGAGATAAAATCCATCCGTGAGGGGAAGGCTAATATTAATGATGCGTTTTGCACCTTTATTAATGAGCAATTGTACGTTAGGAATTTACATATATCAGAATATTCCTTCGGCTCGTTCTATAATCACGAAGCCAAGCGCGACCGTGTGCTGTTACTCAATAAAAAAGAACTGAAGAAACTCCTAACCCGTGGTGAAGAAAAAGGCCTAACCATTGTCCCGCTGGCACTATTCATCAGCGAGCGTGGTTTTGCCAAACTGGAAATAGGCCTGGCGCAGGGTAAGAAAACTTTTGACAAACGTGAAACTTTGAAGGAACGTGATACCAAGGTGGAGATGGATAGGGCGATGAAAAGATAAGCAGTATTTATTTAAGCGTCATTGCGAAAGCAATCTCTATGCTATACAGATCGGATTTGCACAGTTGACCTGCCTCCGTAGGGATTGCTTCGTTCCTCGCAATGACGCGTGGAGAAGTAATCAATTAGAGGCCTACCACGCCTTATCGCCCACCAACGGCACGAACCTGAAGGTATCCAATACTATCTCCTCATAATCATACTCACTAACCTTTAATACTGTTACCATTTTTTGTGATTTTTCGTCTCCTACCGGGATGACGAGGATACCGCCGATGGCTAATTGCTGCAGTAGTGTTTCGGGGATTACTGGTGCGCCTGCGGTTACTATTATTTTGTTGTAGGGTGCGTGCTCGGGGATGCCTTTGGAGCCATCGCCTAAAAAGAAATTGGGTTTGTAGCCAATGTTAGGCAATACGTACGCGGTACGTTCGTAGAGTTGTTCCTGGCGCTCAATTGTGTAAACTACAGCACCCAATTTTAATAATATACAGGTTTGATAACCGCAGCCGGTGCCGATCTCCAGCACTTTGTCACCTTTTTGGATATGCAATAACTCGGTTTGATAGGCTACCGTGTAGGGTTGCGATATAGTTTGCCCGGCACCTATGGGAAAAGCGATATCCTTATAAGCCTGGTTCCAGAAGGTTTCATCAAAAAAGAAATGGCGTTTTACCTGGCCTATAGCTTCCAGCACTTTTTCATCTGCGATTCCTTTTTTTCTTAATACCTCAACCAGCTTTTTACGCGCGCCCTGTTCCTTATAGTTATCGGTGAATTTGTATGCCATTGCATGGCTAATTTACTATCATTTTTAGGATTTAGGTAATGCTAATGATACAGGCAATTTTAAGGTGATGTAAGTAAGCAGGTTAAATTATAAACAGTTAATACGTACGTTTAAACCCTATTGTAGCAAAGCGACAGTTATTAACGTACTATATAAAAACACACTGAATGAAATTAAACCTATATCACAAATCAGTCTTGAGCATTTTAGCCTTATCCATTTGTGTAATTTTATCCTGCAAAAAAAGTGATCATTCTCGGGGTGCATCAAAGATCATCAGTGCTGATGCAACTATTATAAATACAGGCCCTCAGGCCGCTGATGGATGTGGTTGGCTTATACAAACAGACATTGCTGATAGTACATTTAATGTTCCTGATCTGCCGGTTCAATACCAGGTAAACAATTTAAAGGTGCATATTGCTTATCATACACTGGCAACCAGGTTTTATTGCGGACAGGTACCTGTAGGAAAGGACCCGGGTATTACAGAAATTAAACTTGATACCATAAAAACACGGTAGTATTAAGTCAATAATTTTAGCCGCAAGTATAAAGCCATATTTATTTCTTTTTTGGCCTGGACTTAAGACTCTGTGCTAAAGACTAATGATTAGTATGTTATTTACTTAATACTTGGCAAACAGGCTTATGTGATATTGGGAAGTTGCACGAATTGGCTATAAAACACAGTTCATTTGCTTTATGGTGCAGTTCGTTCGCTTTATCAACCATAGCTGCGTCACTTACAATGACCACCGGGTATAAAGTAACCTCTGTAAAACGACCTCCGCCGCTGGCAGTCTCCGTCATGGTGCCGATTGCGGCATCGGTATAATCAACTACCACAATACCTGCCTCTGAACATAAGTGAAGATACCACAGCATATGACAAGAGGAGATCGACATTATCAATAGCTCTTCGGGGTTATATCGGGTGCTATCGCCGCGAAAAGCAGGATCGGATGACCCGGGAATCAATTGCTTACTCCCGGCACTGAGTTCATGGTTGCGGCCATAATCGCGGTAAGCGCTTGTTCCTGTGCCCAGGTTGCCGGTCCAGGTAAGGTTTGTTTTGTATTGATGCGTTTTCATGCTGATATATATTAATAAGGGTCAACATCAGGCTGAACTATGCTGCCTTTGCTCAATTTAATGGTTTGAAACTGCGTTATCGTATCCCTGATCACAGTTTTTGCTTTGTTGATAGATATGGCGTCCTTCTCAAACTTTAACAGGATGGATTGGATATAAAAATTACGGATCCTGCCTACCAATGGCGCTTGCGGACCGATCACCCGTTCCTCACCAAAATGCTTGCGTAATTCTTTTGCCAGATAAGTGGCCTGATTGTACAGCACTTCAGGGTCTTTGTGCTTAATATCTAAATTAATAAGGCGATAGAACGGCGGATATTTAAAGTTCTTACGCTCTGTCATTTCGGTAAAATAGAGGTCTTTATAGTCGTTCTCTATTACCTGTTTTATCACCCTATGGCCGGGATCATAAGTTTGAATAACTACTTTACCCTGCTTGCCCCTGCGACCGGCCCTGCCGCTTACCTGTGCCAGCATTTGGAAACTGCGTTCATTGGCCCGGTAATCCGGGAATTTGAGCAGGCTATCGGCATTAATAATACCTATAACGGTAACATCAGCAAAATCCAGCCCTTTAGCTACCATTTGTGTGCCCACCAAAATATCTATCTTCTTTTCTTCCAGATTATTCAGGATAGTTTGCAGGGAGTTGCGCGACCGTGTGGTATCCAGATCCATACGGGTAATGCGGGCATCGGGGAGGATCAAGCTGAGTTCATCCTCCACCTTTTCGGTGCCGAAACCTTTATATTCCAGATGTGTTGAACCGCAGGCCGGGCATATAGTAGGTGAATCCTCCTTGTAGCCGCAATAATGGCAATGCAGTTTGCCGCTGCTTTTATGAAAGGTAAGGCTCACATCGCAATTGATGCATTTTGGCGTATAGGCGCAGATCTTGCACATCAAAACCGGGGCATAACCACGGCGGTTCTGGAACAGGATCACCTGTTCTTTATTAGCCAATGCTTGTTGTATATCAGCAATCAGCACACTGGTAAAGTGCGATTGTATGGTTTTCTTTTTGGTTTCTTCGGCTATGCTTACTATTTCTACCAGCGGCATTTCAACACCACCAAAGCGTTCACCTAGTTCGGTAAAGCCGTATTTATGGGTACGGGCATTGTAATAGCTTTCAAATGATGGCGTAGCTGAACCTAACAACACCTTTCCAGCGTGCATGTTGGCTAAAAAGATAGCCGCGTCGCGGGCATTGTAGCGGGGGGCGGGGTCGTATTGTTTGTAGGATGTTTCGTGTTCTTCATCAACAATGATCAATCCCAGATCATTAAACGGCAGGAATACCGATGAACGCGCGCCCAGCACCACTTTGTACTCATTGTTCAGTACCTTTTGCCAAACTTCCACACGTTCATTATCATTAAAGCGGGAGTGGTATACACCAATGCTGGCACCAAAGTATACGCGCAGGCGTTCTATAATATGTGTGGTAAGGGCAATCTCGGGCAAGAGGTAAAGTACCTGCCTGCCAGTATGGATCATTTCTTCGATCAAGCGGATATAAATTTGTGTTTTGCCAGATGAGGTAACGCCATGCAGTAATACTACATCCTTTTCGGCAAACTGGTCACTTACGCTTTTAAGCGCTTCCTGTTGTTGTTCGCTTAGCTCAAAGTTATTAATAGCTTCTTCTTCCTCAAAATGCAGCCGACTTACATTCTTTTCTTCCGCTACAAAAACTTCTTTTTCTATTAACGTTTTAATACTTGCCGCCCCTGCGCCGCTTTCCTCAATCAGCTCATTTTTTGAAACGGTTTTTTGCTGGCGCGAAAGTTTGATATAGGCTAATACCGCATCGGCCTGTTTGGGTGCTTTTTTTTCAAGGATAGTAAATAGCTCCCGCCTGTTATCAGGATCGTTGTAAAAAGGGTTGAGTGTGATAAAGGTGCGCTTGCGGGGTTTATACCGCTCACTAACTTCTTCTGATATATTAATAACGTTCTTCTCAAACAGTAATTTCAATATCGGCATCACCTGTTTTTGACCGAGCAGCTTTACGATGTCGCTCACGGTTAGTTCAGGTTGGATATCCAAAGCTTCAACTATCAAAAACTCTTTATCGTGTAAAGTTGAGCGATCAACAGGGAAATCCTTGTTGAGCATGATCTTAGTTTCGCTGGCCAGCTTTAAGGCTGATGGCAGGGCGGCGCTCATTACCTCGCCTACATTGCACATGTAATAATCAGCCAGCCAATACCAAAAGTGGAGTTGTTCATGGGTTACGACCGGCTTATCGTCGAGGATCTCAACAATGTATTTGGCCTCGTATTTTTCGGGGGCATGTTTGCCAATGCCGGCTATTATGGCGGTGTAGAGCTTGCTTTTGCCAAACTGCACAACCACACGTTTGCCAATGGCAACGTTGTTGTTGAGTTCATATGGAACACGATAGGTGTAGTTTTTTGCTATCGCCAAAGGCAATATCACTTCTACAAAAAGCGTTTCCCTGTCGGTATGTTCGGCCTGGGCAAATTCTAACATGGGTGTGCTCATTTACTTTTAAATGCGGCCATAGCCAGCGTTAACCAGCCAATTATAAACAGCAAACCGCCAATAGGGGTTATTGGGCCCATTATCCACAGCCAGCTTATGCCGATCAGATCGCGGCAGGCCAGCAGGTATAATGATCCTGAAAAAAAGACGATACCTAAAGTAAAAAGGTAATAGCTGGCATTAATTAACCTATTTTTGGTGTGTGCAAATGTTGAAAGAAACAGCAAAGCAAAAACATGATAAAACTGGTATTGTACTGCAGTATGCCATACTTCTAATTGTGTAGCATCTAAATAAGCCTTTAAACCGTGTGCCCCAAAAGCACCGGCTATAACGGCCAGCATACCAAAAACAGACGCCGTAATTATGATTTGTTTGTTCATCAGAAGATAAAAGGCTAAGTTAACCAATTGAAAGTATTACTTTATTGATACATGGTAAAAATCCGGAACAAACACGTTAAAATATTGAGTTGGATACCGTATAGCGATGGGTTTCAAACCCATCGCTATTGAAAAAGCAATGCGGATATTTAGTGCATTTTATCAGCTAAAAATCTAAATTGCATCATTAACTATTGAATGAAAAAACAGGTAATTGCCACTATAATACTATTGATAGCCACGGTGTATATTACGGTGGTGTACTTTAAAAATCTAAATACACCGGGATCGCATACCAGCCAGTTGATGGCTACCATCCCGGATAATGCAGCCCTTATTTTTGAGTTTAATAACGAGCAGGGTTTCTATGATATCTTTAATCAGAACAAGCTTTTAGAATCGGTTGTTGGGCAGGAAAAGATCAATGATATTGATACCATGCGTGTTGAATTACTGAATAGCCATATTTTGCAACAGTTTTTTGATGGGCAGAATGTATTTATCTCGCTTCATCCTTTAAAAAATCAGGATGCTGATTTACTTTTAACCATGGCCGCAGGTAAAGGCTTTGATACCGTGCTGATCAATCAGCTTGAAAAAAAGCAAAATACCGGTTTAATTATCACATCAACACGCATAGGAGGGAAGCAAGCTTATAGCATCTACATAAATGCGATAAAAAAGCGTTTTTATGTGGTTAACGGGGAGGATGATGTTTTTTCGGGAAGTTTTTCGCAGGAATTAGTTGAACAGGCAGCACAATACAAACCTAAAAGCGACAGAAAGGATTTTGTGCTGTTATCGGAAAGGCAAAACAATAACTCACTGGCCGACCTGTATGTAAATTACAGTCAGATACAGCCGCTCTTTGATCAACTGTTTAAAAATAAGAATACCGACATACTGCGCAGTTTTAAGCTATTGCCCGCCAAGTCGGTTTTAAGCCTTAATTATAAGAGCGATGCTTTTATGTTCAATGGTATTACTACTATTGAAACTGGTGAACCATTAAGCTATCTAAGCCTTTTTACCGAGCAGCAGCCCGTTGTTAACCATTTAAAAGATATTTTTCCATCTACTACCGCTTACAGCACCAGCTTCTCAGTATCAGACCCATTAAAGTTTGAAAAAGATTTGGCGTTATGGCACATCAAGGCAGGTATAAAAAAAGAAAAAGACTCTATATTTAATAAGCTGACTACTGAAACAGGCGTGAATTTAAGAATTGAATTTGCCAACCTGCTCAGCAACGAGTTTGCGATAGTTACTACCCGTTACCAGGAAAAATATGCCATCATATCGCTAAAGGATGGTTCGAAGTTGCGGCCATTTATGGTGAACATCAGTAATATGGTTTCGGATAATGTGGGCCAGTTTAATTATAATAAACTACCGTTCTTTTTACTGGGCGATGCTTTCAGTATTTTTAAACGGCCATATTTTATGGTAGTGGATAACTATTTGGTGTTGGCTAATAGCGCCGAAGAATTAAAGAGCTATAATGATACCTATCTCAACCGTAAGTTTATAAGTAAAACGGATAATTATAACCAGTTTAATGATCTCCTGTCTGAAAGGAGTAACGTTGCCTTTTTCATCAATTTTAAAAATGCCCTACCGATACTTAAAAGGGATCTGAATGATAATTTCTATGATTCTTTTGAAAAAGCCGAGCCCGGCTGGAAGAATTTTTATGGTGCATCATACCAGTTTAGCGCTGCTGATAAAAATTTCTACACAAACTTTTGCATGAAGTTAAACAATATTGACACTGTAACGGTTAAATAATAACCAGGAGTTAAAATGCATACAATTGTTACATATTGTTAATGATAATATTTTATGGCGTGGTACTATAATCTGCGTTATTGGATTATTTTTGGCGCGCGAGAAACAACCTTTATGAATAAACTATCAGTACTGTTTTTATTATTATTTTTCTTCTTTACAACAAAATCATTTGCACAAACATACTCGCAATACAATACAGGTACATTATTTGATTCGTTTGAAAATCCCTCGCAAAGGAGTTTTATACCAGATTCAAGCCGGAGATATGCTTCCAACTTTTTTATTCCAAATATCGATGGTAATTTTTTCCTGACCGGTAATGCGCAGCAAACTATTAAAAACAGGTATTACAATGGTTATTATAAAAATGACCTTTTAAAGATTGGGCCTGGCAATAATTATAATAATATAAACGCAAATGCAAACGCGTATATATTGATGTTTAAAATATACACCAGTTTTAATGGTGATGCAGAACTGGGGTTCTTTTTGCAGACTAAAGCCAATTTTAGAGGTTCTTTTACCGATGAAAATATAGCGTTATTAAATGGTGCCGCTGATTTTCCGAATAGCTCTTATACCAATGTGCTTAATTCAAAGTACAGGTACCAGCTTTATGGGCAGGGTGGGTTAACCTATCGCGAACAGGTAACCAAGCAGTTTGCATTTGGTATAAAATTGGGGTATGTAACCGGGATATATGATGCGACTGTTAACATCGATCAATCAAAAATAAATTTTGATAAAGCTGCTGATACAGCGGCATTATATTTGGGCGGCACTTACCGTAAAACGCAGAGTATAAATGCAATTCCGATATTTAACCCGGGAATGACCGCGAGCATTGGTACAACTTATAAAACTGAAGATGGATTTATTATACAGGCTAACGTAAAAGACCTCGGGTTTATTCATTGGAACCATTTAATGCGGATCTATAATTTTTCGCCCTCTATCGAAACCACTATCAAAGGACTTTCAACTCCTGACAGAGAAAGCAATGTATACAATGCTTTTATTTCGGAAATGCACCATAACGGAACGGATATTTCTTATACAACCCCTCTTGATGGAACAGCCGAGCTGAGCTTATCGAAGTTGTATTGGCTTGGTGAGGATAATGTAGTAAGCTATTCACCTACTTTAATAGCTTCAAAAGAACTGTTTTATAATGGTTTTACAGGAGTATTGGTTAACCCGGTGAATTATCAGAATTATACTGCAACGGTTTCCATGTCGTACGATAATAATAAACTGTTTAACCTTGGCGGGCAGTTGATGATAAAATCGCCTAACGCTGAGTTTTTTGTCGGCTCGGACAAGCTTTTGCAAACCGGCAGATTAGTTTTATCTGATCTGGGATCGCAAAGGGAGATAAATGAGTACGGCTCGTTTACCGGTGCTGATATATATGTAGGTGTTTCATTTAAGTTCGGGCCGGTTATTGAGCACCCGATGAATGCCAGCTACATACCCATAAATGAGGACGATAACAAAGGTTTCCTGGGCCGTTTGTGGGATAAGCTATTTAATCCAAATGCCGGATCGATCCAGAACAATTAATTTTATACAGCCTTTTTACCGGCTACAAAATCTTTTAGATAATAGGGCTCAAAGTAGGCTACATCCACAAAATCTTTAGCTATAAATTTTTCTGCCGCTTTTTGGGTGAGATGTGTGGCTGAATTGGTGAAATGCGGTATGAATTGCGCGTTCGGATTATTGCCCAACACTTCGATACATTTATCGGCGCCATCGCCAAAAAATAAGATCTTAGTTTTTTTTAATAATTCGCTAAAGCTGTTTTCGTCGATGATCTCTGCTGCGGTTGCTTTTACCTGTTCGCCTTCGCTATTAAACAGTGCGGTGTAAACTTCCATACGGCGCGCATCTATCATGGGGCATAGCAGCATCTCGTCGTTAATGATCTGCGCATCGTTGATAACACCATAAGCCATCGCCTTTAATGTTTCAATAGCAATAAGTGGCTTATCCAACGCGAAACATAAGCCTTTGGCGGTTGATACACCTATGCGTAAACCTGTGTATGAACCCGGTCCACAGCTAACGGCGATAGCATCCAAATCCTTATAATTAAGATTTTGCGACTCCAGTAATTCATCAATATAAACAGTAATCACCTCGGCATGTATATTACGTTGATCGATCTGCTTATAGGCTATAACCTGCCCATCCTGTGCCAAAGCTACAGAACATACGGTGGTGGCGGTTTCAATTTGTAAAATCATTCTTTTAGTATCAAGTAGCTTTATTGGTATCAAGTAGTTAGTATCAGGTATCAAGATTTTTAGTTGAAAGTTGAAGGTTCAAAGTAAAACATCATCCGAGCTTTTGACTTTTAACTTTACATTTTTGACTTAACTAAGGTACCGGATCATGGCCGTGGCCGCCCCAGGGGTTGCAGCTGGCAATGCGTTTCAAAGTTAACCATCCGCCTTTAAATGCGCCATGCTTTTTTATGGCCTCCACGCCATACTGTGAGCATGTGGGTGTGTAGCGGCATGAAGCGCCTGTAAGCGGTGAAATAAAGTATTGGTATATCTTTATCAGGAAAACAAAGATGGTGCCTATAATGGCCTTAAATATGTTGTAGATGAACATCATTTGGCAACCTGCTCGCTCAGCTGTTTCAGGAGTTTGAGCATCTTTTTTTCGAAAAGATCGAAGGGTTCTATCTGCTTGCCTATATAGCCTAACGACAGTACAATTTTTTTATTGGTACTGACAAGCAGATCATAAAGATGTTGTTGTTTTTGCAGGCGGTAAACCTCGCGCAGGCGGCGTTTTATCAGGTTGCGGTCCACAGCGTGTTTGTACCGCCTTTTGGATACCGATATTACTAACTGTGCACTCACAGTTTGGGTGGCATCATCAACCAGCAGCCATGAGGCCTTGAAGGGATAACATAAAAAAGAAGAACCGTTATGAAAAAGCTCATCAATAAGCCTTTTATTACATAACCGTTCTTCTTTTTTAAAAGTATACATATTTTTGCTGATGCTGAACCGACAACTAATTACATAACTACGGCTCAAGCCCCTGCAAAGGAGAATGCAGCCTTAACTATGCTTTATGCTTGCCTTCGTCAGATACTGACAGTCTTTTTCTGCCTTTAGCTCTTCTTGCTGCTAATATTCTTCTGCCGTTAGCAGATGACATGCGCTCACGGAAACCGTGTTTATTTCTTCTTTTTCTTTGCGAAGGCTGGAACGTTCTTTTCATGATTATCTTATTGTATTCTTTGTTTTAAAAACAAGAGCGCAAATGTAGTTATTTAATTCAAAAGTTAAAAGGTAAAAATCAAAATAGTTTGGAGATGGTCATTATCACCTTAAAGCGTCATTGAGGTACGAAGCAATCTCTACATAGGCAGGTCCGCTGTTTGTCAGTCATGTTATTAGTTGGATGTTTCTTTGAGTTTAAGTTCGGGATGACTCCTGATCGTAGTCCAGTATTCTTCTCTTATATCTTCATCTATATAAACTGGCACACTATCATTATATAATCTGTCAGTTCCATCTTTTTTACAGCCTGAAATCCAATATTCTTCACCTGATTCAACTTCAATGCAATTGTGTTTGTAGCCGCTTTTTACTTTTAGAAATTCCCTTCCGTTATAAAACATAGTACGCATAGTTTTTGAAAAAGCAACCTTTCCAATCCTTGCATCGCCGTTTAAGGATTCAGATTTATTTTCAATATACATTATGCGTGTGGTCATATGCTTTTTAATATTTGAGCGTTGCCTTGCGGCCGGGCTCTACGCTCATACTGCACAGGCCTTAGTCACAGGGCCGGTATCCGCTGCGATCCCTAACGCAAATTAGGTAAAAACAAAATTGTCATCCTGAGCGATAGCGAAGGATCTTATCCGGGTGTTACCACCGGACAGATGTTTCGCTATCGCTCAACATGACAACTGGATAGGAAACTTAAGAAGTTTTTAAAACTCCGTAAGTTTTATTCTACATTAAAAGGAGTACTAATTAACTAATCTCTAACCTCTAGTCTCTGCAACTACGCAAACCATGCCATTACAGCGTCCTTAGTCGGCATATCGATATTCAGTTTTAATTTTTTGCGCATCCCGCCAAGGTCATTAAATACTTTGTTAGGATTAGCGGCTTTCAGTTCTTCAACCGTGTTGAAGCCCATTATATTTAGTACGGGTACCCATTCAGGTGGTACGCCTATTTTTACAAAATCATCAAGGGTAGCAATTTTCGATTTCTTTTCAGGGCGCATCTGCGGGAAGAATAATACTTCCTGTATGGTGCTCTGGTTGGTCATCATCATCACCAGGCGGTCGATACCTATGCCTAAACCTGATGTTGGCGGCATGCCATATTCAAGCGCGCGCAGGAAATCATCATCCATAGCCATTGCTTCGTCATCCCCACGACCTGCCAGTAATAGCTGGTCCTCAAAGCGCTCACGCTGGTCTATCGGGTCATTTAATTCTGAGTATGCATTGGCGATCTCCTTGCCGTTTACAAAAAGCTCGAAACGCTCAACCAAACCATCTTTGCTGCGGTGCTTTTTGGCTAGCGGGGTCATCTCAATTGGGTAATCGGTGATGTAGGTTGGCTGTATCAGGTTGGCTTCTACCTTAGCGCCGAAGATCTCATCAACCAGTTTGCCTTTGCCCATGCTTTCGTTGGTTTCGATGCCTAAGCTTGCACAGGTTTCGCGTAAGCCGGCTTCATCCATTGCCGATACATCAATACCTGTATATTCAAGTATGGAATCGTACATGGATAATTTCCTGTAAGGCCCTGCAAAGTTTATCTCATTAGCGCCATATTGTACAACTGGGATACCATGAATAGCACGTGTTACATGCTCAAGGCATTTCTCCACCATCTCCATCATCCATATATAATCCTTGTAGGCTACATAGATTTCAACGGAGGTGAATTCGGGGTTATGGGTGCGGTCCATACCCTCGTTACGGAACATTTTACCAAACTCATATACACCATCAAAACCTGCAACTATCAATCGTTTTAAATAAAGTTCGTTGGCTATGCGCAAAAACAGCGGCATATCCAGCGTATTATGGTGCGTGGCAAACGGCCTTGCAGCCGCGCCGCCATGTACGGGTTGTAATATTGGTGTTTCCACTTCCATCCAGCCCTCGCCATTAAAGTACTCACGCATGCTGCTGATCACCTTTGAGCGATTGATGAAGATCTGTTTAAAGTCCGGGTTAACAGTCAGATCCACATAACGCTGGCGGTAGCGTTGTTCGGGGTCGGTAAAACCATCGTGGATATTACCTTCCTCATCGCGTTTTACAACCGGGAGTGGTTTTAATGATTTGGATAATACGGTCATTTCCTGTACGTGTACAGAAATCTCGCCGGTTTGGGTCAGGAATACAAAGCCCTTAACGCCGATGTAATCGCCGATATCCAGCAGTTTTTTAAATACGGTATTATATAAGGTCTTATCCTCGCCGGGGCAAATATCATCGCGTTTCAGATAGATCTGGATACGGCCAGTTGAATCCTGCAGTTCGGCGAATGATGCGCTGCCCATAATGCGGCGCGACATAATGCGGCCCGCTATGGTTACGTTTTGGTAAGCACCGGGATTGGCCTCAAAGTTAGCGGCAATGTCCTGCGCCCATGCGTTAACATCATAGGCTGCGGCAGGGTATGGGTCGATGCCTAAAGTGCGAAGCTGTTGTAATGATTCGCGGCGTATAATTTCCTGTTCGGATAGTGCAATACTCATATTTTTATTAAAGCTGCAAAAATAGCGTTTTTTTGGATATGGGGGTGAGAGAGTTGCAAACTCTCTTTATCCGGCGGCTTCAGTCACAGACTGAAGCCTGTCAATGTAGAAATTCTTAGCTTTGTATTATGAATACACTCAGCGCCGAAACGGTAATCCCCAAATATGCTTTTGAGGAGGATGTGGCTATAGGTAATAAAATATTCAAGATCGTGCAGAGCACATGTAGCGTAAGATATCACAAAGCTGATATGCTTGTGCCGCACCGTAAGGATTATTATTTTTTTGTATTTGTAAAACAAGGGAACAGCAGGCATTGGATCGATATGAACTTGTATACCCTAAAGCCCGACACGTTTTATTTCAGCGTACCTCACCAGGTGCATTTAAAGGAGGAAGCCAAACCCTTTACCGGCTTTGCCATTAATTTTACAGAGGAGTTTTTGGCTATGGAAGAAAATGGCTTTTTAAAACAACTCCCCATTATACAAAACCGCCACAACGGGCACCAGTTGAATTTAAACAGCAGTGATGTTGTTTTTATAGAAGATTTGCTGAACAAGATCGACACAGAGTATAATACCAAACAAAACTGGCAAAACAGTATGCTGGTAGCTTATATGCATGTGCTGCTTATCTATTTGAGCAGGTTATATACAGAGCAATTTACAGATGGTGATCAGGCACCTGAAAAACTATTATTAAAGCGCTATCTCGCCCGGATTGAGGATGATTACAAAGAGATACATGATGTAGCCGCCTATGCCGATATGCTGAATATCACCGCGGGACATTTAAGCGAAGTGGTAAAAAAGCAAAGCGGCAAAACCGCTATGGAGCATATTCATGAGCGTTTAGAATGGGAGGCTAAACGCTTGCTTTTTCATACTGATCACTCTATTAAAGAGATAGCATTTGAACTTGGTTTTGAGGATGCATCGTACTTTAACCGCTTTTTTAAGCGCCTGGCAGAGCAAACACCCGCTGATTACAGGAAAAGCACCCGGCATTTGTACCATTAATGCCTGTTTAAGTACTATCTGCAATTTTTATAGCTGCGTACTTTTGTGCTGTGTTTAAACCACACACATAAGTAATGACAGCACAAGAAGAATTAAACAAAGCTACTGTACTTCGCTTTAACCGTGAAGTGCTTGAAAATGGCAGTATTGATGCCATTAATGAAATCATTTCTCTCGATTTTATTAATTATACTGCGCCGCCGGGCACGCCAAACGGTCCGCAGGGAATAATTGACTTCACTATTAACGGTATGCACAAAGCCTTAACCGGCATAAGCGTGCAGATACATGACCAGGTTATTGAAAACGACAAAGTGGTAACACGCAAAACCATTTTCGGCACGCATATTGGCAACTTTATGGGCGTGGCACCGAGCAATGAGCAGGTGGCTATAAAAATTATAGATATCATCACTGTTATAAACGGACAGTACACCGAACATTGGAGCATGCGGGATGCGCAGGATATGGTAGATAAATCAGCAAAAGCAAACAACAGATAATTATGAAAACAGTATTGATAACAGGCGCCAATAAAAGCATTGGCTTTGAAGCAGTCAGGCAATTATTAGCCAAAGGATATTACGTTTATTTAGGCAGCCGCGACCTTGAAAAAGGCAATGAGGCGGTCGCTACATTAAAAGCCGAAGGATTTACCAATGTAGAACCGCTGCAAATTGATGTAAGCGACCCTGCATCCATCAAAAAGGCACGTGAAGTGTTGGGTGCGAAACTAGCTTCATTGGATGTACTCATTAACAACGCGGGAATTCTTGGTGGCATGAATCAGACTGCATTGGCTACAGAAACAGATACCGTTCGCGAGGTATTTGCCACTAACTTTTTTGGTGTGATAGATGTGACCCGAGCTTTTCTGGATCTGCTTCAAAAATCTGACGAACCAAGGATTGTGAATGTTACCTCGGGTCTGGGATCGCTTACTTTGCATAACGACCCAAACTGGAAGTACTACGCGGTTAAAACCGCTGCCTACGGTCCGTCAAAATCAGCATTGAATGCTTACACCATTGTTTTGGCTTATGAGCTGAAAGATACTGCCTTTAAAGTAAATGCAGTTGACCCTGGGTATACCAAAACTGACTTTAACCATCACAACGGCCCAGGGACTATTGAAGATGCCGCAGCGCGCTTAGTTAAATACGCTACAATTGGTGCTGATGGCCCTACGGGAGGATTTTTTAGTGATGATAATAATCCGGAGACGGGGGTGAGTCCGTGGTAGTTCTGTCTGAACCATGATTTTTAGGATTAAAGGATTTACTTGATGATTGTGTGAACTTTAAATCTCGCCTTGAGTCTTCAGTCACAGACTGAAGACTTTTAATTTTCCTGGATTGATTTGGACTTTGTATAATATTCAAGTTTTGTAATTATTTCATTATAGAACCTCTTTTGTATACGCTCTTTATCTACACTATTGAAGTCTTGTTCTAAAAGCCATTTGGGTGCATCATTAAAAACTGCCCTTATTGATAGACTCGATAAAGTTGTATCTGTTTGGGTAGCATTGTTAGCATCACCAATAAATGAAATATAGTACATTTCTTCTGGTGCCAATTTGAAATAGAATATTCTACTATCCAAAAAATCATACCCTCGAGCATGCCAATCATCAAATGATTTCCATTTATCAGGTATTTTATATTCAGGATATGATTTGTACAAAGAATCAATAGCACTAACAAGTTTGCGTTTACTCACTGGAAAATCTATTGCTTTAAAACCACCTAATGTACCAGCACTTATAAAACAACCTGAAAATGTTAGGACAATTAATACTAACGCTATTTTTTTCATTATACATCGGGTGCTAATCTGCATCCGCTTCCTGCAGATACATCTCATCAATATAGCCGGCGTATTTCTTTTCTATTACTTTGCGCTTGGCTTTCATGGTTGGGGTTATTTCGCCTTCATCCATACTGAATGGGTTGCGCTTTACCTTGAAGCCTTTGATGCGCTCAAACTTTGCTAATTCGTTTGAGAGGCGGCGAACATCCTGACCTATCCAATCAGTAATTTCTTTTTCGCTGATGAAGAGATCTTTTTGGGAGAAGAAGTCATCTGATAAACCAAAAGTTTCTTGTAACGACTCTCTTGCCGGGATGATGATAGCGGTAACGTATTCGCGTTTATCACCAATTAAAAATACACCCTCAATGCGCGGACTTTTAAGGTAGGTATTCTCAACCGGGGTAGGGTATATGTTTTTGCCATAAGCATTCACCAGCATATTTTTAAGGCGATCTGTGATTTGCAGGTTACCTTTAAAAAAGCGACCGATATCTCCGGTATGGAACCAGCCTTCAGGGTCGATAGCCGCGGCGGTTTCTTCGGGTTTATTCCAGTAGCCTTTCATTACGCAATGCCCGCGTACAATGATTTCACCTTCTTCTGATTGGTAGTTCTCGCTAAAGGTATCATAGGTTTGTACAGTATAGATCTGTCGGGTTTCTACGTTCTGTATGCCTACTTCAATGCCGGGGATAATACGGCCTACGGTGCCATAAACCTGACGGTCGTTTTCAGTTACTGACATAACCGGTGAGGTTTCGGTAAGACCAAAGCCTTCCAATACTTTAATACCCAGGTCACCGAAGAATTCGCCTATATTTTTTGGCAATGCGCCACCGCCCGAGATCATGAACTTTAATTGTCCACCAGTTTTTTCCTTTATTTTGCTGAATACCAGCTTATCAGCCAGTTTGTATTGGTAACTTAATATTGGTCCCGGTTTTTTACCTGATTCATTGGTTACACGATACTCACGGCCAACTTTTAATGCCCATAAAAATATTTTGGCTTTCATGCCACCAGCCTCGGTGCCGCCTTTTATGGCTTTATCGTGGATACGCTCTAACAAACGTGGTACACAGTTCATCACCGTTGGGCGAACCTCACCCATGTTTTTGGCTAAAAGGTCGAGACTTTGCGCAAAGGCTATTTGGCAACCGGCAGCTAAACAAATATGATAGGTGGCTGTACGCTCGAACACATGCGATAAGGGTAAGAACGATAAAAACAGATCAGTACTTTCAATAACGGGTATTTGTATTAAGCAAACGCGTACATTCTCGCAAAGATTATAATGAGTAAGCATTACTCCTTTAGGTGTGCCGGTAGTGCCTGAGGTATAGATTAAGCAGGAAAGATCGGATGGTAAAATAGCTTCGCGGGCTATATTGATGGCAGAGCGGTATTGATCAACTAATGTTAAACCTTCTGCTATCAGTTCTTTAAAGCCTATAACACCGGCATTTAATGCGTTTTTGCCCAGGTTCTTTTCATAATCATCAAAAGTGGGAATGATGCGAACTAACTCAGAACAGCTGTTGGCTATTTTGGCTACTTTACGCAATAGGAAAGGGTTGCCAACTAGTAATGTTTTAGCGCCGGAATCATTCAGAATATATTCTATCTCGGTTTCGCTAAGGGTAGGGTAGATGGAGGTGTTTACCGCACCTATTTGCTGTAAGGCCTGATCGTAATAAACATAATCAGGGCCATTCTCGATGATGAGGCCCAGGCGGTCGCCTTTTTTTACGCCTATTTCAAGGAACCAGGCTGATATGGCGTCGATCTTATCTAATGCCTCTTTATAACTGATCACAACCCACTCGTTACCTACTTTATGCTGAAGGAATGGATGAGTTTCGGGGTGTATGTTGGCAACGGTATTGCGTATAAACTTCGGGATTGTATTTATGTCGGATGATATGTTCATTTCGGAATAATCGGTAATTAACTAACTAACAAAGCTAATTTATTTTTTGCAGACAAAAAGCAAACAGACAATTACTTTGATAATTGTTTAATGGCATCAGTTTCTAAAGTATATAATTCACCTATTGGCACAATTGACCGTTTATCTTTAAGTATATCTTTTCCTTCGGTGGTCCATAAAAAAGGATAGATATAAAATCCTTTATCGGCAGTCATCTGTGGCATATCTTTTTGCCATTCAGGCCATCTTAAATCATCGTAATATTGGTTCATATCACCTACGAAACAGAAATTTATAAATTCTGTGTAGGTTATATTTTGGGCTTCCCATTTTAGACGATCGGGAGCTAAATAGTATATTTTACCGAGGTCTGTACCAAAGGCACCACCATTTACAGCAAAAAAACCACCGACCGCATCATCTGCTATTAATAAAAATTTTGGCTGTTCACCATAGTCATTAAACGTTTTACCTTTATTCCATCCAGGTAAGCTTCTGGTTAGTTTATCACTACCCGATCCTAATATCCGTATCCAGCCATTATCAATGAGTATTCCACCGGTAAAATAAATTATTGCACCCATCGGTGAACGTGTTGTTACCTGTGTTTGATACAAAGCTTCTTTCGCTTTTGCCTCATCAGCAGGTAAAATCTCAAATTTATTTCGTGCGATTTTAATTGCATTATTAAGTATTTCTAAGCCTGAAGTGTCTGCAGTTAGTTCAGTTATTGAGCGAAGATTGTTTTGAGCAACTGCATGATTTCTGTTTGCAAGCGAAATGAATAGTATTATGATAAAACTGATTTTTAAAAAGTAAGGTTTGGGTTTCATTTATATATTTTAGCTATTAAAACTACAAATATTTTCAAATAAAATTTATGTTAGGGATTGGAACGGATACCGGCCACTTCGAGAGCCTCAGTGCAAGCCCGCGCCTAATGCCTGTGCAGTATGAGTATAAAGCCCGGCCCGGAGGGGAACACCCAAAACTTCACTATTAATGTTTAAATACATATATTTAGTGCATAATTACTTTCACTACATATCATAAACGGATCACCAAAAATCCGGCCTGAGCACAGGCATTACACTGCTGAAATAAGCTGTTAGTAATTCCATGTGCCTTTTTTATTCCTCTTAACAAATTTCAATTAAAACGTAAATGCATTGGTATGGCTTTAACACGTTATCGCGCGGTTATGCCATTTTAAATTATAAACTCATGGAAAATAGATCCAATAAACAAACAGTATTAGAATCATACAGAAAAATAATCCGCGACCTTGACCTGTCGTTAGTAGATAGTTATATCCGGGAAGACTATATTCAGCATAGCCCTACGGTTAAGGATGGTAAGGCGGGAATATTAGAGATGCTGCATTTTATAAAGACTTTGCCGCGGCCGACAGAAATTGCGCCATCACCTATTATAAGGGTTATTGTCGAAGGTGATTTTGTGGCTGTTCACCTGGATATAAGGTTTATGGGTAAAAGAGCGGCAATTATTGACCTGTTCCGGCTGCAGGACGGTATGCTGGCAGAACATTGGGATGCAGGGCAGGGAATAGGTGATGAAGATGTAGACATGACCAATGGTACCACCACAATTAATGAAAAGGCCAATGCCCGTGAAAGTAAAATGGTAGTGCGGCAATTTTATAATAGCCCTTTAAAAGCTGAGGGGTATTTAAGTCCCGATTTTACAGAGCACAATACGACAAGTACCTTACTAAATTGGCCTGATGACCTAAAAATGCATAGAATAATGGCAGAAGGTAACTTTGTTTTTGCGCAATGCGAGGGCATGAAAGATGGGAAGGTGTTTGCCTTGTACCACATCTTCAGGGTTGAGGCTGGTAAAATAGCAGAGCATTGGAGCGTGGAGCAGGAAGTGCCTGCGATTATGGCGCATGGGAATGGGATGTTTTAGTGAGGTTGCTGTTTTGTTTGGTTGTCATTGCGAGCGATAGCGCGACAACCTCATCGCTTGGCTAATGAATGCGATGAGGTTGCCGCGTCGTTCCTCCTCGCAATGACAACAGATTATTAAACAAAAAGAGGCATCTTTCGGATGCCTCTTTTAAATATATTATTTCAGTAAATGTTAAACAGAGAAACTCTCGCCACAGCCGCAAGTGCGGGTTGCGTTAGGGTTGTGGAAGTTGAAACCTTTACCGTTCAGGCCATCAGAAAAATCAAGTTCGGTGCCGGCAAGGTACAGGAATGATTTCATATCCAACGCCAGGCGTACGCCTTGATCTTCAAAAAACTGGTCGCCTTTTTTTATTTCGTTATCAAAATCAAGATTGTATGATAACCCGGAGCAACCTCCACCCTGAACAGATACCCGCAGAAAATACGACGCATCAAGCCCCGAATCCTGCATGAGGTGGTCTATTTTATCTTTTGCTTTATTTGTTACAGTTACCATTTTATTAGATTCAAGATTTAAGAATCAAGAACCAAGACAAAAGCCTGATTCTTACACAAGAGTATTTAGTAGTCAAATAATCAATTTCTTGATTCTTGGCTTCTGATTCTTGCTTCTTTTTATTAATGATGTACTTTTTCGCTTGCTATCGGCTCCATGCCATTTTTTACGCGGTAGTCATTAATTGCTGCTTTAATAGCATCTTCTGCTAATACCGAGCAGTGAATTTTTACCGGTGGCAGGGCAAGTTCTTCAACAATATCCATGTTATCAATCTTCATGGCATCGTCGATGCTTTTACCTTTAAGCCATTCGGTAGCTAATGATGAAGAAGCGATAGCCGAACCGCAGCCAAATGTTTTGAATTTAGCATCGGTTATAACGTTGTTATCATCAACCTGAATCTGCAGGCGCATAACGTCGCCGCACTCAGGGGCACCAACTAAACCTGTACCTACTTTGTGGCTGGCCTTATCTAAGGTGCCAACATTGCGGGGATTAGTGTAGTGATCAATTACTTTATCTGAATAAGCCATTTTATTTAGTATTTAGTCTTAAGTTTTGAGTCGAAAGTCAAAACCTTCAACTCTTTAAATATTATTATTAAAGCATCTGCACATTCGCACATCTGCATATCTATTAATGTTCCGCCCACTCAATTGAGTCAAGGTCGATACCTTCTTTAAACATCTCCCAAAGTGGTGATAATTCGCGCAGGTGGGTAACTGATTTTTTAGTTACTTCAACGGCGTAATCTACTTCTTCTTCGGTAGTGAAACGGCCTAAGCCAAAACGGATAGAAGAGTGTGCCAAATCATCCGACAAGCCTAAGCTCTTTAATACATATGATGGCTCCAATGAAGCTGATGTACAGGCAGAACCTGATGATACAGCCAGATCTTTCATCGCCATCATTAAGCCTTCACCTTCAACATATTTAAAGGAGATATTAGCTACATGCGGTAAGCGGTGTTCCTGGTTGCCATTTACATAGCTTTCTTCCAGCACGGTTAACTTAGCTTGTAATTTATCGCGTAAAGCTGATAAACGTATGGCTTCGCTTTCCATTTCCTGCATACAAAGTTCGCAGGCTTTACCTAAACCAACAATACCAGGTACGTTTAATGTGCCTGAACGCATACCGCGTTCGTGGCCGCCACCATCCATTTGGGCAGTAACTTTAACACGCGGTCCCTTACGGCGAACGTATAATGCGCCAACACCTTTAGGTCCGTATATTTTATGTGCAGATAATGCCAGTAAGTCGATACCATCGGCATTAACATCAACCGGGATCTTTCCAACGGCCTGCACAGCATCTGTCATCATTAAAGCGCCATGCTTGTGGGCAATAGCGGCAATTTCTCTTATAGGTTGTATAACACCAATCTCGTTGTTACCATACATGATCGAAACCAGGATAGTATCAGGGGTCATGGCTGCTTCAAGTTCGGCAAGGTCAACCAGTCCATCTTCTTTAACACCAAGATAGGTTACTTTACCACCCAGTTTTTCAACGTGTTTACAGGCATCAAGCACGGCTTTGTGCTCAGTAACTGTAGTGATGATGTGGTTGCCTTTTTCTTTATACATCTCGAACACACCTTTAATAGCAAGGTTGTCCGATTCTGTAGCGCCTGAAGTAAAGATGATCTCTTTTTCGCTTGCACCTATCAATTTTGCCACCTGTTCGCGGGCGTAGTCAACGGCTTCCTCAGCTACCCAGCCAAATGGGTGGTTACGGCTTGCCGCGTTACCAAACTTTTCAACAAAATAAGGTAGCATAGCTTCCAGTACCCGAGGGTCCATTGGAGTAGTAGCGTTATTATCTAAATATACCGGGATATTCATAGCTTTTAATTAAACATACAAAGATATACAAAGTTTTTATTTAAAATCGTTCAAAACAAGGCTTAAAAATTGCAGGCCGTCATTAATTTGCAATATTTGGATATGGAAAGAATAGAGCATATAGGAATAGCCGTAAACAGCATTAAAACAGCGGGCATTACGTATGAAAAGCTATTAAATACTACTATTTATAAAACCGAAGAAGTTGCCTCCGAAAATGTGATCACCGCCTTTTTACAATGCGGTCCCAATAAAATTGAACTGTTGGAAGCGACTTCAGAAGATAGCCCTATTGCCAAATTTATAGCTAAAAAAGGGGAGGGGGTGCATCATATTGCTTTTGAGGTGAAGGATATTCGTGCGGAAATGGAGCGGTTAAAAGGTGAAGGGTTTGTGCTGCTGAATGAAGAACCGAAGATGGGTGCTGATAATAAATTGGTTTGTTTTGTGCACCCGAAGGGGGTGAATGGGGTGCTGGTGGAGTTGTGCCAGAACCAGGATTTTATTACTTCATGATTAGGATTCTATATGATTAGACTTGCATACGGGCCACAAGCGGGACGCTTGCGGCAGCGATTGTGCTATGTGATCAGGAATTCGCCATCTCTCCCTTCCAAAAATTGTCATTTCTTCCTCCAAATTTAAATTCCATGTTACAACTCCGTATATTTGTTATATGAATACAGCCGATCTGTTGCAGCGCGCTTTAAATTTTGAATTTTTGAGCCAAGAGGAGGGTGTTTACCTGTATAAAAATGCCTCAACGCCCGACCTGATGTATATTGCCAACGAACTGCGTAAAAAGCAGGTTCCGCATGGCAAGGTTACCTGGCAAATTGATCGCAATGTGAACACAACCAACGTATGTATCGCCAATTGCAAGTTCTGCAATTTCTTTCGCAGACCGGGGCATGAGGATAGCTATATCACCGATATTGAAACTTACAAACAGAAGATAGAGGAAACCTTCCGCTATGGCGGCGACCAGCTTTTATTACAGGGCGGTCATCACCCTGACTTAGGTTTACAGTTTTATACCGATCTGTTTAAACAACTGAAAGAATTATACCCAACTTTAAAATTGCACTCTTTAGGTCCGCCGGAGATTGCGCACGTTGCCAAGCTGGAGAACATGAGCCATATTGATGTGCTGAGGGCAATGAAGGAAGCAGGCCTTGATTCATTACCGGGCGCAGGTGCCGAGATATTGAACGACCGTGTACGTCGACTGATCTCAAAAGGCAAATGCGGTGGCAAGGAATGGTTGGATGTGATGCGTGCCGCTCACCAGTTGAATTTGCCAAGCTCGGCAACTATGATGTTTGGCCATGTAGAAACCATTGAGGAGCGTTTTGAACATTTGGTTTGGATCCGCGAGGTGCAGGCTGAAAAACCCGAAGGTTCTTTTGGCTTTGTGGCTTTTATCCCCTGGCCTTTTCAGGATGATGGTACTTTGCTGCGTAAGGTGCGTGGTATCACCAATAATGTAACCGGCGATGAGTACATCCGCATGATAGCCCTGAGCCGCATTATGCTGCCGAATATCAAGAATATACAAGCCTCATGGCTTACGGTAGGCAAACAGGTTGCTCAAATATGCTTACATGCCGGCGCTAATGATTTTGGTTCCATCATGATCGAGGAAAATGTAGTATCAGCCGCTGGCGCACCGCACAGGTTTACGGCTAAAGGCATCCAGGATTCAATTATTGAAGCAGGTTTTGAACCGCAGTTGCGCAATCAAAAATATGACTGGCGCGAGGTGCCTGTACAAATAGAAGAACAGGTGATCAATTACTAAATAAAATATTCCTGTAAAAAAGCCCCGTACATTAATTTGTACGGGGCTTTTGATTGGATCGGCTTATTATTATTTTGTGTTCACAAACGCTGGTATTAATATAGCCAGTACTTCAGCTTGTGATAATGCTTCGTCAAATGCTGCTGAGGCTACTGCCACTGATGTGGTGCTGCCTTCAATACTTGGCAATGAAAGAATACTTACGCCACCTTGCGTAGTGTTATTTTCAGGTGCGGCACCGCCGTAATTGGCATCTACCTGTGGTATTCCGGTATCATTGCTTGCGCTCGCGGTGCTTGTTATCCATGGATTGATAGAAACGCCGTATTTGCTTGCACGTAGGTAACGGATAGCTGATGCATGGCGCGCTTCAACAGCGTGGATTGACAGGGCAGCAGTTAAATAAGTTTGGTTGCCCAATAAATTACCTGCCTGGCCTTTGTAAGCACGTACACCTGTATCTTCAAAAGTTTCAGCAACCGCTAAAAATGTTTGATAGTTAGTGAAAACATCAGCAAACGGGCCGTTGTTTTTGCCACTGCCGCCGGTAAAATCAACATAAGCCAGGTCATTAGCGGTAACCGGTGTGCCACCTGCTGCTGTAATTGCGCTTGTTAAAAATTTTACGTGGTTGTTTTCATCATTGCTGATGTAGGTAATGTAGGCCGTATCTTTTACCAAACCTGAAGCTGCAAGGCCGTCGTTGTAAAAGGTTGCTTCCAAAAGCTCCAGTGTTAAAGCAAAGTTTAATACTGCAATAACATCTGATGATGCTGCTGCGCCATATGCTTTTTTGAACAGATCGCCAAGGGCAAACGGAATAGCGGCAAGCGCTACTTTTGTGCCGAAACTCGACATGTTTTTTATCGCGTCGCGTCGCGGACTAATCCTGTCGTTAAACTCAGGATCAACTTTTTCTATTTCTTCTATTATACCAAATAAATTCATGATCTTAATGTTTAAGGAGTGATTAACTGAAGCTTTTTGCTGATACTTTTGTTTTTAAATAAGTATTAGCTGCGGCCAATACAACGCTTGGTTTGTTGGAGGCGTTTAAGCCGGTAGAAGCATCTACCTGGTCGGAACCTACAAAACTTACACCTAATAAATTTGCTATTAATGATGCATGGCGTGCTTCAACCGAAACTATTTTGCCCGCGATTAATAAGTAAGCCGGTGTTTGTATTAAGTAACCAACACCATCATATGCGGTAACACCCAGATCTTCAAATGTTTTAGCGGCACCTAATACGGCAGCTCTGCTGGTGAAATCGATCTTGCTGAAATCTGGTGTTAATGCCTGTATAGCGCTTGTGCCTAAAGCTGCCTTAAAAAACTCGCGGTGAGCAACTTCATGATCGCGAATCTCAGTTAAATATGCCAATTCTACTGAAGGTATGCCTGAATATGGAGTAGCTACTACCTGCGTATAAAATGCAGCTTCTAATTGTTCTAAAGCGTAAGCATAATTTAATATGCCCGGATCGCCTGAGCCAACATCAATTGTACCCGATGTTGGAACAACTGTGTGATCCTTGTGGCAAGAGCTTGCAGCGGCCATTAATCCTACGCCCGCAACTCCCGCACCAGCGTAGCGTAAAAATGACCTGCGGGCCAGATTTACATTGCCGTTGATAAGTTCTGTTTCTGTTTTCATAAATGAGTGATTTGTTTATAAAATGTTTATATTGTAACTACGCTTATAAGGTACATGCAGTTTTAATTGTGAGATTTACTTGTTACAACCTCACAGAGTAGGTATTTTGGCGCTTGAAATATGGATAATACAGAACTTTATATTGAGGCATTGATCTTTTCATCAGAGCAAAGTTTACGGCTTGAGGAAATAGCCTATTGTTTACAGGCGGCTATTGAAAAAGATATTACAATTGAAGAGATAAACCGCTGTATTAATAACATACAGCAAAAGTACCAGGACGATAGAATGGCGATTGAACTGGTTAAGGTAAATAACGGTTACCAGTTTTTAACAAAAAAGGCTTATCATCAGGTTGTGGCGTTGCTGCAATCGCAACGATCAAAGAAAAAACTGAGCCAGGCAGCATTGGAAACGTTGGCAATTATTGCCTACAAACAACCGGCAACAAAAACAGATGTGGAGCAAATACGCGGCGTAAACTGCGATTACTCGATACAAAAACTGCTGGAAAAGGAACTAATTGCCATTGTTGGCAAGTCTGAAGCTGTTGGGAAGCCTATACTTTATGGTACCAGCCCACTTTTTATGGATTATTTTGGCGTAAATGATATAAAAGAATTGCCTCATATAAAAGAACTTACAAGTCCTGTAAATTCGATAGGAGAGGCTGGAGAATAATTTTTTTTCAATGATATTTTTAATGAAAATGATTTTGATTATTTTTACTATCAAATAATTTAGTGCTATTGAAAAAGGTAAACCACTATTTTATTACATTTATATATACATTGAGTTAGTTTTAAAAATAAAAAATTCGTCCAATGGGAACGCCAAAAAAACCTGCAAAGAAGCAACCAATTTCCAAAGCTACAGACGCAAAAGAATCGGCTGATGAGGAGTTAGATCCGAAACCAAAAAAGAAGATCGTTGATGATGATGATGACGAGGATTTTGATGTGCCTTTAGATGAACTGGGCGGATACGAAAGCTTTGATTACGAAGACGAAGACGATTATTGATCGTTATTTAATTAAATAATATTTGTAAAGCATTCAGGTATGCCTCTGGATGCTTTTTTTATATTCAGAGGTGTACAAAAATATATAATGGTTATAACCGAAGTTAATAATAAGGCCACCCGAAATGCATTTTTAGATGTAGCCCGTACAATTTATAAGGATGACGAGAATTGGGTTTGTCCGCTTGATAACGATGTTGAGGCGATCTTTGATCCAGCTAAAAATAGTTTTCATAAACACGGCAAGATTACCCGGTGGCTGCTTGCTGATGATAGTGGGGAGGTAATTGGTCGCGTGGCTGCCTTTATTAACGAGCAGAAGGCTTATAACTATGAACAGCCTACAGGAGGCATGGGCTTTTTTGAATGTATAAATGATGAAAAGGCTGCCTTTTTATTGTTTGATACGGCTAAAAAATGGCTGCAGGATAATGGTATGCAGGCTATGGATGGCCCCATAAATTTTGGCGAGAACGATTCGTTCTGGGGCTTGCTGGTTGAGGGCTTTACACCGCCATCATACGGTATGAATTATAACCACGCTTATTACCATGCTTTTTTTGAGGACTATGGTTTTAAAACCTTATACGCGCAGATCACCAACCATTTAAATATTCTGAAGCCTTTTCCGGAGCGCTTCAGGAAGATAGCCAGTTGGGTTGCTAAAAAGCCGGGTTATGAATTTAAGCACTTAGAAGCAAAAAAGATAGAGAGCTTCGCTGCTGATTTTATTGAGATATATAATGATGCCTGGCAAGGTTTTGAGAATTTTGTGCCCATCACTTATGAAACCATATTGGAAAGTTTTAAGAAGATGAAGCCCCTGATGGATGAAAAGCTGATTTGGTTTGCTTATGTTAACGGCGAACCGGCATCATTCAATATTATATTACCAGATGCTAACCAGATGCTAAAACCACTGAATGGTAAACTCGACCTGGCAGGCAAGCTTAAGTTTTTATATTACCGGTGGAGAGGTGCTACACGTATGCGTGCCATTGTAATGGGCACCAAACAAAAATTCCAGAATCATGGTCTGGAATCGGCGTTGTTTATAACGCTTGGTGAATATGTGTTGCCACTGGTTCAGTACGAAGAACTTGAACTATCGTGGGTGGGCGATTTTAACGAAAAAATGATAGCCTTGCATGCTGCAATGGGGTCGGAATTTGGCAAAAGGCATTTAACAATGCGCTGTTTGTTTAATTAGTGAATGAGTGGGTTAGTGAATGAGTGATTGAAAAAAAATCAATAAATTTCTCTGATTCAATAAATCAATAATTACCTCAGGCTATTTCCCTACGGTGCCTTAGTTCTTCAAACAGTTCAATCACTTTTTTCTGCAGCTCAATCACTTCGGTTTCGCGGTCGCTTAAGCGTTTATGAACATTTTCGAGTTCGGAAATGAATTTCTGATCGTGCTCAGCTTCATTAAAAGTAAGTAATTGCACTACACCCATATCAAACAACGTGGCAATTTGTTCTAAACGCGACAAATTGATATCTGTTATACCTGTCTCAATTTTTGAGAAAGCAGGAATAGATATATCCAATCTCTTGGCAACATCTTCCTGGCTCCAGCCTTTCTGGTGGCGCAATAACCTGATTTTTTTTCCCAGTGTTTTCATTTTTAATTCAGTGTGAATATGGTTTCGCAATAGTTAATAAAGTTATAATATTTTTTTAAGAAAGCCAATAATTTTATAAAAAATATTTTGAATATTAAAATAAATTGCGAATATGAGCGTTTTTAAGCCCTATTTTGGTCATTTTATGAATTTAGCGGCAACCCAATCACTGTTTTTTTTATGGATAATGTACTTTATACCGTACTTACGTGCCTCATCTGTAATGATATCCAGGTCAGGTGTTTCGTAAAAACCGCTTAAATAAATTTCGCCATCGGGCTTTAACACCTCGCTGTATCGTTGTAACTGATCGAGCAATATGTTACGGTTAATGTTTGCCAATATGGTATCATACAAATCATTGGGTATGGTTTCCTTGGAGCCGCAAAGTGTTTTGATATTATCTATATGGTTAAGCTGCGCGTTCTCGATAGTGCTGTCATAGCATACGGGATCGTAATCGATAGCCATAACCTCGGAGGCCCCTAATTTTGAAGCCATAATTGCCAGTATGCCGGTTCCGCAGCCCATATCCAATACTTTTTTGCCTGCAAAATCATTCTCCAGCATCAACTCCAGCATCATTGATGTGGTTTGGTGATGCCCGGTGCCGAAAGCCATTTTAGGGTCGATAACAATTTCGTACTCAAACTCGGGTTTTGGCGCATGAAAAGTGGCACGTACAAAAATCTTGTCCTTTATAGCAATAGGCTCAAAATTACTTTCCCATACTTCGTTCCAGTTTTTTTGCGGGATGAGCGTCATTTCATACGAAAAAGTGAACATATCCTGATAAATAGCCAATGCATCATCCAGTTTCTCCTGGTCAAAATCATCCACCGGGATATAAGCCTTAAAGCCAAATTCCAGTTCCTCAAAAGTATCAAAACCGATATCGCCCAAGGTGTTGATCAGCAAGTCCTGCTGAAAATCTTCAGTGGTAATAACGGTAAAAAGTAGTTCGTAATAATTCATTATTCAGGTGCTTGTGTTGTTTTAGCCTTTCTTTTAACAGGCATTTTTACCTTCACTTTTACTTTTCCTTCCAGCATTAGCATTACAAACGAATTGATGATCCAATAAATAAGCTGGATCATCAGCATCATAGCTGCCAGCCATGCCAGGTGCAAACGGCCCGTATGTGGGTCCCATATAATGTAAGCTATATTTGCCGCGAGCAGAAAACAAATGGTGCAGATAATGATAACTGTTATATCCTTTGCCAGCATGCCACGATCCTCAACATAACGCCAAACGGGGATGGCTATGAGGCCTTGTGTTAATAACGCGGTTATAAAATAGATAGGCCAGCAATAATAAAAACAGGCCATGAAGGCATGGAGATTCCCCTTGCCCATATCACCAAGGTGAGTTGGGTAAAAGATGGATTGCAGCAGCACAATTACGCCGAATATTGCAAAGCCAACAAATGGAGGAACGAATACTTTCATTTCTGTAAAAGTATCAATTATTAACTAAACGTCATTGCGAGGAACGAAGCAATCTCTAAACTATACAGGGCGGACCTGCCTATGTAGAGATTGCTTCGTACCTCGATGACGTTTGGAGAAGATAGTTAGCTATTTGTTATTTAGAGTTAAACACCTTTAAAATATCCACAAAATCACGTGATTTTAGTGATGCGCCGCCAATAAGGCCACCATCGATATCTTTTTCTGAGAATAACTCAGGGGCATTTTTTGCATTACAGCTGCCGCCATATAATATGGTGGTATCATCAGCTAATTGCTGACCGTATTTTGCAGCTATTTCAGCACGGATAAAAGCGTGTATTTCCTGTGCCTGCGGAGCGGTAGCAGTTAAGCCTGTGCCTATGGCCCAAACTGGTTCATAAGCGATAACCAGTTGCGCGAATTGCGTAGCATCTAAATGGAAAACACCATCCTTAAGCTGATCTTTTATTACGCCGAAATGGATCTCAGCATCACGTTCAGATAAAGTTTCGCCAATACAGAAAATTGGTTTTAAACCGTTTGCTAAAGCAGTATCGGTTTTTTTAGCTAATAACTCGTTGGTTTCGCCAAAATACTGGCGACGTTCTGAGTGACCTAATATTACATAAGCAGCGCCTACTGATTTTATCATTTTAGCGGAAATCTCGCCTGTATAAGCACCAGACTCTGCCTGATGCGCATTTTGAGCTCCTACTGATATTTTGCTGTAACCTTTAGCCATTTGTACCAGGCTGTGTAAATGAATGAACGGGCTGCAAACAACTGCTTCCTGCGCGCCGGTTACCTCATCCTTGATCATGTTGGTGATCTCAGAAAATAAGGCTAAGCCCTCGTTATAATCAAGGTTCATTTTCCAGTTTCCGGCTACTATTTTTTTTCTCATGCGTGTTTTGTAATTAGCGAATTAGTGATTGAGTGAATTAGGGATTAATTGCTGATTGGCGAATGGTCTTAACTCACTCATACACTCAATCACTAATTCACTCATTAATTTAAAAGTTTCTATATTTTTCGGTCAGTTCAAATATCGTTTTTAAAATGCTTTGCTCGGTTTCGTTAAAGTCGCAATGTTCGCGGCGGGCGAAGACTTTTTCGGTGGTTTCGAGCATCTTTTTAAGTGAATAAGTTTCAATGCCATGCTGCGCGCCACCCCACGAAAAGTCAGGGATAAAGTTAGGCGGAAAGCCAGCGCCAAATACATTGGAGCCTACACCTACAACCGTACCTGTATTAAACATGGTGTTGATGCCGCATTTGGCATGGTCGGCCATTATCAGGCCGCAAAATTGCAGGCCGGTTTTGCGGTAACGCTCGGTTGTATAATCATATAGCTTTACCTCGGCATAATTGTTTTTAAGGTTGGAGTTGTTGGAGTCGGCACCTATGTTGCACCACTCGCCAACTACCGAGTTGCCTAAATAACCCTCGTGCCCTTTGTTGGAGTAACCCCAGATAACGGCGTTGTTTATTTCGCCCCCTACACGGCTATACGGGCCAACGGTGGTTGCACCATATATTTTGGTGCCCATTTTTACCTGTGAATGGGAATTTAACGCAAACCCGCCACGTATGTTAGTGCCTTCCCAAACCTCGGTATGTTTACCCAGGTAGATAGGGCCATTTAAGGTACTGAACGTGCTGCATTCGGTAAGCACATCATCCTCGGCAAAAAAATCATTGCCTATAATGGTATTGGTTGAGCTTATAGTTGCGCTGGTACGGCCCTTGGTTAATAAGGCAAAATCCTTACGCAGCTCAACATCGTTATTTCTGAAAATATCTTCCGGATATTTTAAAACTACCGGCGATCTGTCATAATTGATGACACGGTCAAAATCCGCATCGGCATTAAAACTATTAACATCGCTTTCATTTAAACGTACGGCAATTAACTGTTCACCCAACTTTAAAGCATCGCCGGTTTGCAGTTTGTCTATAGCTTCCAGCAGATCAGCATCGGGACAAAAAGCGCCGTTGATGAATAAGTTATCCGCAGTGATTTTTAAAGGGAACTTGCCTTGCAAATACGTCTCGGTTTTAAAAGAGAAATCTGTTTTTAAATGCTTGGCCCACTTTTCGGCAATGGTGAGTATACCAATGCGAAGGTCAGCAACAGGGCGAGTGTAGGTTAGCGGTAGGAGTGTTTGGTGCGCGTTATCTTCAAAAAGAATGATTGCCATAGCGCAAAAATAAAAAAGTCTCCCGATGTATCGGGAGACTTCTGATATTATTTATAAACAAGTAATTATTTCTTGTTGTAACGGGTGCGGAATTTATCAATACGACCAGCAGTATCAACCAGTTTCATTTTACCGGTATAGAAAGGGTGTGAAGTATGAGAGATTTCTAATTTTACTAACGGATATTCGTTACCATCTTCCCATTTTACTGATTCACGGGTATCGATGCATGATTTAGTTATAAAAGAGTAGTCGTTAGACATGTCTTTAAATACAACTAATCTATAATTTGATGGATGCAGATCTTTTTTCATTTGTATTTCTTCCTTATAAAGAGGGTGCAAATATAGTATTTAAATTGAAAAGTAAAAAGTGAAAAAGAAAAAAGTTTTAATGCAGGGAATCTGTTTAAATGGCTGGCAATTATTTGTTTGGATTTTGTTTGTATATTTAATTTATGCTAACCAAGGCACAATCTAAATTCAGTAAACTATACTTTCCCGGACTTATTAGTTTGGTGTTTTTGCCAATGCTGTGTATTGGGCTTTTGTTGAATGACGGGTGGTTTCAGAAATATTATTCAATGGAAATAAACACCTTTAGTGACCATGATTGGAAATATTTAGCTGACAATTTAGTTAAATATAAGAGTATTGATAATCTCAGAAACTATATGGATATATCGTTCACAGGTAATGTAGAGCATGATGCAACCGAACATATCAGATTAAATATTTTGTTAAAAAAATTAAACAAGACAAAAGACATTATTAATGGGGTACGCATCACTTACGGAAACCACTCTAAATACAAAGATTTTGTGAGTGGCATTGACGAAGTTTATCAAAGCAATGGTGACGATATTGGTGTATTTTTAAAGCGTAATCAGATTTATGTGTGGAATGCAAATAGGTTGGAAGTTAAACCATCTCATTCACTACACCCTGTGCATCTATATCTTAGTAATGATGTGTTTTATGTTCCTATACAGCCAACATTTTACAACAGATTAAAAGGGTATGCTAATAAATTTTATACAACCTTAATTGAATTTTGGCCATCAGTATTAGCTTTTATTGCGATGCTGTGGTTCGCGTTTTCAAAAAAGAAATACTATTTGTTCAAAACGCAGAACTAATAAGGCCTTTGCAATACCCTGGCGATACAATCGCCAACCCATTTTAAGCACTCGTTGCAAACGAGCGCAATTAGAAAAACTTTCCGCGCGTCATTGCGAGGTACGAAGCAATCCCCGATTAGCAGAGCCGCTCTGTATAGTTAGGGATTGCTTCGTACCTCGCAATGACGTGCGGGAAAAAATTGTTGTATAATATTCAATGTTCAACTCATCCTTCAGTACACTTACTCAACCACTTCACCCTTATCCAACCTCAATACCTTGGTTACACTATCGGGGATCTCGTGCTGGTAGTGGGTTACGTAAATGAGGGTAACATCGCTCAGATCACAAATGGTGTTTACTATCTGCTTAAAATGGGCTTGCTGGTGGGTGTCCATACCCTGACAAGGCTCATCGAATATCAGCAGGTCGGGGTTTTTGATCAGCGCACGTGCCAGCAGGCACAGGCGCTGCGCACTGGCCGGGATGTTTTTGAGCAGGGTGCGGGCGTACTTGTCTATCTCCAGAGCCTGCATCCATTTCAGGGCTGTTTCGGCTCGCTTAGGCTGACTTGGCCTGAACAATCCCAACGTATCATAATACCCTGATTCTATCACCTGCAGGCAGCTATTATCAGTAGGGAAGTACTGATGCAGCTCGGGCGATACAAAGCCTATTTTCTTTTTAATATCCCAAATGCTTTCACCGGTACCACGTTGCTTATCAAACAAAATAATATCATTGGCATAGGCCTGCGGGTTATCGCCGTTTATCAAACTTAATAAGGTCGACTTGCCCGCGCCATTAGGCCCCAGCAATGCCCAGCGTTCGCCAGGGAGGATTTGCCAGTTCACGTTTTTCAGCACCTGGTTTTCGCCATACCTGATATTTACGTTGTTCATCTTCACCATGTAGGTGTAGGTGGGTTTGGGCTCGGCGGTTAGCAGGGCTTTAAGTTGTTCCTTGTCGATATTGTCAGCAGCGTTTTGCGTGAAGAGCTCCGGTTTAAACTTACTTTTGGTAAGTTGTTGGGTGATTTCTCCATCCTGCAAATGCGCTATATGCGTAATGGCTTCGGGGATCTCATAAGGCGATGTAGCCATAATTACTGTAATACCCGAGGCGATGATCTCATCTATCATCAAACTGAAAGCCGCACGGGTTTGCACATCAAGCCCGGTTAATGGAGTATCCAATAATAGTAGTGCGGGGTTCTTGAGCAGGGCGGCAGCCAGCATCAGGCGTTTGGTTTCACCGTTGGAGAGTTTGATGAGCTCTTTAGAGCGCAGATGAATAAGATTTAAAGTGCTGATCACTTTCTCAATATTCCAGTAAAGATTGTCGCCTGCTGCGGGGTGGATGGATTGCAAGTATTCATCAACGGTTAGTGCATCTTCCGAGTCAGATGAGTTATAGCGCTGCTGGTAATAGAAATTGCTGGTGTTTGAACGGTTCTTGAAATGATGCTTTGATTCTACCAGCGCTATCAATTTGTGATGGGTTAAGCCATCAGCATTGGCGGGGTGGTGTACTAAAAACTCGTCAAAAAAATGATATTTAACTTCACCGCCGGTTACATTAAACCGGCCTGCTATGGTTTGCAGCAAGGCGCTTTTTCCTGATCCACTTTCGCCTATCAGGGCCCAGTTCTGGCCTTGGGTTATATTGAAGGTTAAGTGCTTAAACAGCGTATTATTAAGGTATCGTACGGTTACGTTATCTATCGAGAGTAGCGGGTTGTTCATCACAAATAAGTATGCGGTAAAAATACTTATCTATATCAATAGGGCTTAAAAAAGTTTAAATAAACTTCGTGAAAGCACTTTTGGCAGTTAGGTCCGATTATTGTATTTATAAGCGCAGTTATTTACAATCAAACATTTATCATGAAAAAACTAAACTTATTATTGCTGTGCGTGGTTATGATGGCTATGAGCAGCTGTGCTGTAATTGGCGGCATATTTAAAGCGGGAGCGGTTGTTGGTATTATTGCCGTTATTATAGTGATCGCTATTATTATCTGGATAATTTCCTTATTCAGGGGAAAATAAGATCAATTTTCGCCTACAAACAAAAAACGCCTTTGCATTACTGCAAGGGCGTTTTTTGTAGTGTTTTAAGAAAAGATTACATCTTTTTAGTAGTGTCTTTTTTAGTTGTATCTTTCTTAGTAGTGTCAGACATTTTCATTTTTGAAGTGTCCGCCATTTTCAATGAATCAGCAGCTTTAGCTGAGTCAGCCATTTTAGCTGAATCTGCAGAAGATGCACCAGATTTGCTTTTACAAGCTGCGAAAGAAACGGCGATAGCCAAAGCTAAAAAGCCAACCTTTAATGAGTTTTTCATGTTTAGTTTTTTAAAGTGATTAATAGTTTTGCTTGTTAATACCCAAAAACAGCAAAAGGTAACCCATGATCTTTAAAAAAATCATAAATTACCTTTATACTTAGTTACAAAAAACTAATAATCAGTTAAAAAACTAATTATTTTTTAGTTGTATCTTTTTTAGTAGTGTCTTTTTTTGCAGTGTCAACTTTAGTTGAATCTTTTTTAGTTGAGTCAGTTACAACTTTAGTTGAATCAACTTTAGTTGAATCAGTAGTTGAAGTTGAAGATTTGCTTTTGCAAGCTGCGAAAGAAACGGCGATAGCTAAAGCTAAAAAGCCAACTTTGAATGAATTTTTCATTTTGTGTGGGGGTTTTATATTAATTAATTTATTAATTCTTTTTTGTTTCTACTTTCTTGGTTACTGTTTTAACGGTTGTGTCTTTTTTAACAGTATCTTTTTTAGTAGAGTCTACCTTAACAGTAGTATCTTTTTTAGTAGTATCGGTTACAACTTTAGTTGAATCAGTTTTTGTGCTGTCAGAACCTGATCCGGTTTTGCTGCCACCGCAAGCTGATATTGAAACAGAAACCGCTAATGCTAAAACTGCAATTTTAAACGAGTTTTTCATATTGATTTTTAAATTTGGTTCTCCATTAATACTATAAGTTGTAAAAGGTAACCCACAAAAATTAAAATAATGTAAAATTTATTTTCAGGCATTTTGTACGTATGTATACCTCATTGGGTTTCAATGCTAAAAGAATCGTTATACAGATAATAAAAAATTAAAAAGGCAACCTGTTTTGTGGGTCACCTTGCTGTATACCGATAAATAAAAGGTGGAATTACCTTTTTGAAGAATCTTTTTTTGTGGTGTCCTGTTTAACACTGTCAACAGAGGTTGTTTTAACGGTCGAATCAATCTTTACCGTAGTGGAATCAGTGCTGGCAGCAGCTTTTCTGCCTGAACAAGCGGCAAATGATAATACAGATAAAGCTACCAGGCCTGTTTTAATAATGTTTTTCATGAGTGTATTGTATTTAAAATTTACTTTTGAGGTGATGTAACCGTTAAAAAAAGGTAAACCTTAAATTATTAATTTAGTTTTTTTTAATAAAGATGGGTTACAATTTCATATAAAAAGTATTAAGGGGTGTATAAAGAGATAAAAGGTTCAATACCAACAGATAGTGAGGTTATTCTCGGGATACTAAATAATTCGGAAAGTGTATTAAAGCGTTTATACGTGGCGTACTTCCCGATGGTATTGCAACTCATTATAAATAATAATGGTACTCCTGATGATGCTAAAGACATTTATCAAGAAGCCATAATTATACTTTATAACAAGGTAAAAGCGGGCGATTTTGAGTTAAGCAGCAAGCTCAAAACATTTCTTTACTCGGTTTGCCGCAGGCTTTGGCTTAAAAGACTGAGCCAAATGGCCAGGTACGGTGGGGATATAAGGGATTTTCATGAATATTCGCCGGTTGATGATGAGGTGGAACGGCAGAACGACATGGATATTCAGTTTAATAAGATGGGGGCAGCCCTTCAGTTATTAGGTGAACCCTGTAAAACCATTATGGAAGATTTTTATATCAATAACCGCTCGATGCAGGAGATATGTGAGCGGTTTGGCTATACAAATGCCGATAATGCGAAAACGCAAAAATATAAATGCCTGCAACGCCTGAAGAAATTATTTTTTCAGCAGAAATAAGGAGATAGGAAGATGAACGACAGTAAATTACTTGAAGAAATTGAACGTTACCTGAATGGTGAAATGGCACCTGAAGAGCGGAAACAATTTGAGTTGCTACGTAAAGGAGATACCGCTATTAATAACAAAATAGCAGAGCATGAAGAGTTTGCTAAAATCTTAAAGCAGTACGGCGATCGCCTGGCTTTAGAAACCCGCTTAAATGCTATACATGATGAGATTGATGTACATACTTTAGCCGAAGAGCTGATGATCCATCCATCGCGCATTGTTAGCTTATGGCGCAATCATCATTCAAAAATATCTGTAGCGGCATCCATAGCCATTTTTGCTATACTGAGCACGCTGTTTATTACCGGTAATCTGAGCAACCAGGAATCGAAATATTTACTGTTAAGGCGCGAAGTTAGTCTCCTGAAACAAAAAACAGAAACACTGAAGGCCGCTCAGGGCATTAAAGCGCCTGTACGTGCAACCGACAGGTTTAGGGGTACAGGTTTTGCCATTACCTCAAACGGGTTGATAGCTACTAACTATCATGTAGTTAATGGTGCAGATTCGGTTTATGTGCAAAATGGTGCTGGTAAATCATTTAAGGCTAAAGTATTATATACCGAACCTGAAAATGATATCGCCATCCTTAAAATAGTAGATACTTCATTCAGGAATCTGGGCGCTATACCATATACCTTCAAAAAATCAGAAAGTGAATTGGCTGAAGCTGTTTACACTTACGGTTATCCGCAGGATTCGCCTGTGTTTAACGAAGGCAGGGTAACATCGGCAGTTGGTTTAAATGGCGATAGCCTTGATTACCAGATCTCGATCCCTATTAATGCAGGAGATAGCGGTAGCCCGTTAATTGATAGCAAAGGGAATATAGTAGGTGTTGTACAAGGTAAACAAACACAATTAGAGGGTGTACATTTTGCTGTAAAATCCAGCTATTTAATTAATGCTATACAGAATATCCCGGTTGACTCTATCAACAAAAAAGTAGCGCTTAATACCAAAAATACCTTAGGTAATTTAAACACCGTACAACAGGTGAAAAAATTAAAGAACTATGTATTTATGGTTAAGGTTTACGATAAATAAGCTTTCAATCTTCACAGCAATAATAGGAGGCTTCCATACGGAGGCCTTTTTTGTTAGATATTATTAGCGGTCAACCTCACCCAATACAAAATCTATCGAGCCAACAATGGCTATCAGGTCGGCTATCATAACGCCTTTGGCTAACTCAGGCAATACAGACAGGTTATTGAAACTTGGTCCGCGGGATTTTACACGGGTAGGGATCTCCGATTTGCCATCGGCCATAAAATAAAAACCAAGCTCGCCTTTGGCACCCTCGCAGCGTATATAATAATCCTGTGCCTTTGGTATGGTTTTACGGGGCAGCTTGGCTCGTGGGTCAAAATCCGGAGTACGTTTTAATTCTTTTTGCAGGCGATCAAGGCATTGCTCAATCATTTTTAATGATTGCTCTATTTCATCAACGCGTACTTTGTATCTGTCCCAGCAGTCTCCAACGGTACCCATTTCGCCTTGTCCTACCGGGATCTCAAATTCCAGTTCGGGATAAGCAGAGTAGCCATCAATACGGCGCAGATCCCATTTTAGTCCCGAACCACGTAGCATAGGGCCGGAGCAGCCGTAGTTAATGGCCACATCCAATGGCAATACGCCAACATTGGCGGTGCGACTAATAAATACCTGGTTATCGGTTAATAGTTGATTCAGCTCAACCATTTTGGGTTTAAAGTAATCAACAAACTCGCGGCAACGCTCCTCAAAACCAACAGGCAGATCATAAAACAAGCCGCCTACCCAAATATAGTTGTACAGCATGCGCGAACCCGAGGCCCATTCAAGCATACCCATTATATGTTCCCTATCCCTAAAACACCATAGGAAAGGTGTAAAAGCGCCAATATCAATACCATAAGTACCAATGGCTATCAGGTGCGAGGCAATGCGATTTAGCTCGCAAACCAGCACGCGGATGTATTCAATACGTTTGGGGATATCCTTATCAATACCCAGCATGCGCTCAACGCCCATTACAAAGGCATGGCTGTTATTCATCGATGCCAGGTAGTCCATCCTGTCGGTAAACGGGATGGTTTGCTGGTAAGTAAGTGATTCAGCATGTTTTTCAAAACAGCGGTGCAGGTAGCCTATGTGAGGGATAACCTCCTTAACTATCTCACCATCGGTGATCAGTTCCAGTCGCAAAACGCCATGGGTTGATGGGTGCTGAGGGCCCATGTTCAACACCATGTCCTCAACAGCTGCAGCGGCTATCTTTTTGTTATATGTATCTAATGCTTCGTTCACTTTTGTATTTATATTCTTCTCCGTGCGTCATTGTGAGGTACGAAGCAATCTCTACATAAGCAGGTCATTTTTCAAGGTCAAACTTTCAATCTGCTCTGTATAGCATAGAGATTGCTTCGTACCTCGCAATGACGCTTTATTTGTATTAGTTGATCAACTTAACTCCTTTATTTTTAATGCCAGTTCTCTTACTCTTTCAATCAGAAACGTGGTTTCTTCAATATGATGCTGATCTAAACGTTCAAAATTTGTTTGCACAGATGCCAGGTCTGTTCCCGGTTCATACACAGGTTTCTTAACTTTTATCCACTTGTAGGAGTTTAAAATTTCTTCTATTTCCTCTTTCGATGGTGTTGCTTTCTCCATGGATGATCAAAAGTTGAATCTCAAATCAATCTATCTTAATTCCTTTATAATACTCCGCCGTTTTATAATCCTTTCTTAACGGAAAACCTTCCCAGTCATCTGGCAACAAAATACGCCTCAGATCCGGGTGACCTTCAAAAAATATCCCTACCATATCGTAGGCTTCACGCTCATGCCAGTCGGCAGTTTTATAAACCGGTACTACGCTTGGGAACGATGGTAGATTCTCCTCATTCCTGTCGTTTTCCTTGCTTATTTTTAAGGTAAGCTGCGTTTTGTATGGGATAGATGCCAAATGATAAACCACACCGAAACGATTGGCTTCAGCGCCATAATCCACACCTGTAAGGCACGACAGAAAATCGAAATACGTTTTGGGATTGTTTCTTAGCTCCAGGCAAACTTCCGCTATCTGATCCGGTGCAATAAGTAGGGCAGGCTGCAAACCGGTAGTTTCTTCGCCAACTATAACTTCAGCGCCAAATTTTTCAGTAAGCAGTAATTTAATATCCTCAAAACTCATGGTGCCAAACGAACTTTTTTCCAGGTTTTGTTATCAATCTTTTTATAAACTATACGGTCGTGCAGGCGACTGCGGCGGCCCTGCCAAAACTCTATCATGCGTGGTTTTAAAACATAACCTCCCCAATGTGCCGGCTTTGGAACGTCTTTATCGGCGTATTCCGCTTCCAATTCCTGCATTCTCTTTTCAAGCTGCTCGCGGTCGGGTATCTCCTGGCTTTGCGGGGATGCTATCGCACCCAGCTGACTCATTTTTGGGCGTACTTTAAAGTATCTTTCAGATTCCTCTTTGCTTAACTTTTCAATTGTACCCTCAATACGTATTTGTCTTTCCAATTCGCCCCAAAAAAATGTTAAGGCACCCAATGGGTTTTTGGTGATCTCTTTACCTTTGCGGCTCAGATAATTGGTATAAAAGCTAAAGCCATCGTTATTAAAGCCTTTCAACAATACTATACGGGCAGATGGGCGACCGTCATGCGTAGCGGTAGCCAGCGTCATAGCATTTGGCTCATGCTGCTGCGATGCTACGGCTTCATGAAACCATAATTCAAACTGCTTTATCGGGTTATCTTTAGTTGATGCTTCAGATAACGTGGCGGCGCTATAATCCTGCCGCAGGTTTTGTAACTCTTTTTGATCCATTAATGCAAACTTACTAATTAATTATACCGTACATATGTTAATTATATTTCATTTTTACCAAAATGAACTTATTTTTATAATGTTTGTTATAGTGAATAAATATCAGCGCCATGCTTAGTCCAATTTCAGCAGCCATAGGTCATTTGTTAATTTCAGAACCATTTATGATGGATCCGAATTTTAAACGTTCGGTTATTGTTTTAACCGAATATTCTGACGCGGGCGCTGCTGGCTTTGTTTTAAACCATCAGAGCGAGTATTTGCTGGGCGATATATTACCCGAAATCTCCTACTCAGAAATGCCCGTTTATGTAGGCGGCCCGGTGGGTAATAACACACTACACTTTATACACCATTGCCCCGAGAAAATACCCGGCGGCATCCAAATAGCGGACGGCATATTTTGGGGTGGCGATTATGAAACCGTAAAGGAACTGATCACCAATTACCAGTTGCATGAGGATGAGATCAAATTCTTCACCGGCTATTCTGGCTGGACCTCCGGCCAGTTAGAAGACGAGCTGCGCGAAAATACCTGGATAGTGACCGATAAGATCAGTCTGGACATTCTCTTTACCCACGATGAGCAGAACCTATGGAAGGATGTAGTAATCGGCTTGGGCCAGCGTTATGCGCATATTGCCAATTTCCCTGAAAATCCGGCGTTGAATTAATTAGTTCATTGGTTCACTGGTGCATTAGTTCATTGGTGCAAAGCTGACTATTGACTTTAGACTTAGAACTTCTTACTCAAGGCTTAAGACTCCCGACTCATTTCCTCCGCAGATTCCTCTACTTTTTTCTTCAGATCTTCTTTAAAGGTGATGAGTTTTTGAACCAGGTATTCATCTGCTGTAGATAAAATCTGCGCAGCTAAAATACCGGCATTTTTTGCGGCATTTAATGCAACAGTTGCCACCGGGATGCCGTTTGGCATTTGTAATATGGATAGAATAGAGTCCCAGCCATCAATAGAGTTGCTCGATTTTACAGGTACGCCAATAACCGGCAAATGGGTTAATGAAGCTACCATACCCGGCAAATGCGCGGCACCACCGGCACCGGCGATGATCACTTTTATACCACGGTCAGCAGCAGCACGGGCATAGCTGAACATACGGTCGGGTGTACGGTGTGCCGATACAACGGTGATCTCGTAATTAACACCCAGTTCCTTTAAAACATCGGCAGCATCCTGCATAATATGCAGATCTGATTTGCTACCCATGATGATTCCTATTTTTGGTTGATCCATTTTTTTATAATGTCATTGCGAGGTACGAAGCAACCTCGTCGCGTTTATTGCCATGCGACGAGGTTGCTTCGTCGTTCCTCCTCGCAATGACATAATTTATGAATTAACTTATTACTTTGAGCGTCTCCTGCACAAATCTTGCTTTTTCAATCGCTTTTTCCCTGTCGGCATCAACTATGGTAACATGCCCCATTTTACGGAAAGGCTTGGTTAGCGCTTTGCCATATAAATGTACATACACGCCGGCAAGTTTTAATATTTTTTCGATGCCCTGGTAAATTGCCGGACCTTCATGCCCTGGTTCACCTAAAATGTTCACCATTATGGCGTTGTTAAGGCAGGCTGTATCGCCCATAGGTTGGTTAAATATCGCCCTTAAATGTTGCTCAAATTGTGATACTATATTGCCCTCAATGCTCTGGTGACCGCTATTATGCGGGCGTGGTGCCAGTTCATTTACCAATATGCGACCGTGTTTATCTAAAAACATTTCAACCGCCAGTATGCCCACTATTTTAAGTGTTTCGGCAATCCGTTTGGCAATCAGTTCAGCCTCCTGGTGTACCTCAAAGGGTAGGGTAGAAGGTGCAATCAGGAACTCCACCAAATTAGCTTCGGGATTAAACTCCATCTCCACCATGGGGAAGGCTTTAACCTCACCGCTTTCATTTCGGGCAACTATAACGGCTATCTCTTTTTCAAAATCAACCCAGCGCTCAATAATACTTGGGGCGGTAAATGCTTTATCCAAATACGATTCATCAACAACCTTGTAAACACCTTTACCATCGTACCCGTCGCGACGTAGTTTTTGGATATACGGGAACGGGATATGGCTCTGTTTCAACTGTTCCGCAGATGAGATCACCTGGAAATCAGCCGTAGGGATATCATTTTCTTTAAAAAATTGCTTTTGCAGCCCCTTATCCTGTATCAACCTGATAATGCGTGGCTGCGGGTAAACCAGCACACCTTCCTTTTCAAGCTGTTCCAGCGCCTCAACGTTTACCTTTTCAATCTCAATGGTAAGCAGGTCAACCTTCTTGCCGAAATTATAAACGGTTTCATAGTCGCCCAGTGACCCAACCACAAATTCATCACATAATTTACGGCACGGCGCTTCCCGGTCAGGGTCGAGCACCTTAACGGTAACATTGTAGTTAATAGCCTGTTGTATCAGCATGCGCCCAAGCTGACCGCCACCCAAAATGCCAAGTTTTAAATCTCCGTAGAATGTTTTCATTATTATGATGCAAGTTTACCCTAAATCTTTCAAAAAGCCTAAACCCGGTTGTTAAGTTAGGCATATTTTTACTTTTTCGCACCCTCTTTGCGCATAGCGGAGAGACGATCGACGAATGAAATGAATTCGGGGTGAGTAGAAAATTGTCTGAACCGAAATTTATAGAATTTAAGAATTGACAGAATTCAGGTAATTCCTTATTTCAATAAATTCCGGTCCTGACTTTGGGCGTTGCCTCCGGCCCGTGCTGTTCAGGGCTGCGCTTCGCTCCGGCCCTCCTCCGTCGGGCTAAACCCTTACCATCACTAACGCAGAACTTCGCAGCGCTCCGGTGACTCACCCGACTACGCTGCGCTGGTCGCCCTCTCTTTCGCAAGCGATAAAGAGGGCAAAAATATTATTTACTAAAAAAATTCTTAACCCTCTTTGCGGTTTACCGCAGAGAGGGTGGTCGAGCGAAGCAACGACCGGGTGAGTCACCGGAGCGCGTCCCACGCCAACACCTACCTCGTCTTCCTAACAATCCTTGCATAAAAAAAGAAATGAACCAATATAAAAATGGCCACCGTGATCAGGTCGAATAATTTATTGGCCACGTTTAAAGGCATAAGTAATACTGTAACCACAAAAACTATCGACCCTAAAAAGTAAAGTAATAACCTCACCCATATATTATTCCAATAATTAATATTCACCAGGAAAAGCATTGGTGAGGCCATAATAGTTAAAATAATGGTCAGGAAAAATACGCCGCCAGATACCAGCTGTGCCATATGCTGGTAATCCTGGGTGACAGTGCGCTGTATATAGGCATAGTAAATACTGTTTGCGGCAATAGCCAGTATGGTTGAAAAAATAAAAGTTTTAAACAGATTTATTGGGAGTCCTTGCATAGTGATGCAAAAATAAATAATCAAAATTTAATCAGGGAATGATAGTAGTCCAAGCGACTATTTATTACACTATAAGTATATTTAGGAATCATGAAACTGATCTTAAACCAGCCAATGGTAATTTTTTAATTACGTTATGGCCACAGCACAACAAATATCCGGGCAGAATTGTTATTTTGCATTATGGATGTTTCGGGCATTGTAGAGATACCGGCGCTGTTGCAAAATAAAACAGCTAAAAGGCTTACTTTTACTACTGAGGGCATAATGGTTGAAAAACCTTTAAGCTTTGCTTCGCCTGTTTTTATCCCTGCCGAAGACATTAGTTCATTCAGGTACAGGGTAGCATTTATACGCGGGTACGCATTCTCTTTTGGCAGGCAATATATCATCGAAACCAAAGATTTTCAGAACAACATATTCCAGATAAAGCTTACCAGCTACTACGGCATCAGGCGCGAAGCGTATCACAAATTATGGTATGATATATTTAACCAGCTATGGGAAAACTACTTCAACAGTACGCTCAACTATTACATTGAGTTATACAGCATACAACAGGTATTTGAACTGGCTGGCGTAAAATTCCACACCGATGGCATTAGTTGGGATAAACGGAATAAACTATTATGGCATGAGATAGCCCTCAGTAATTACCGTACCTATTTTATGATCCACCATGTCGACAACCCGCATCAAAACAAAAGCTGCAGCTTTTCAATGGATTGGAACGCGTTGATCCTGCAAGTGCTGCTAAAGAACATTGTAAAACAACAGAAACAAAGCCGCGAAATTTATTGAGTTGGTTATCCTTTTACAGCTTTCATCCAGGCTTCTGCCATCAGGCTTGCGCCGGCAGGTGAGGGGTGTACCCCATCAATCGACCAGTATTTAGCCGGGGCTACTTTTACGGCCTCGTCCATAACCTTTTGGTAAGGTACAAATACTGCCCCAAATTCATCCGCTACATCCTGCGCTGCCTGTCTGTAGGTGTCAAAAGCCGGGTACCATGATGCATCCACTGCTTTTACATCTTTAAGGGCAAAGGGTTCGCCTATAATTAATTTCACATCGGGTAGCGCCTGTTTGGTGCGCTCCAGTAGTTTTTTGTAATCGGTTTTGTAAGTCTCAATTGTGCCTTTATAGCCTCCGCCAAGGGTGTGCCAGTAGTCGTTCACACCAACCATAATGCTTAATACATTTGGTTTTAACGCTAAGGTATCGGTATCCCACCTGTCAGAAAGTTGATACACTTTATTGCCGCTTATGCCTGTATTATGTACCTGTAAATTTTTAGCCGCGTAATCACGTAACAGCACGGTGGCTGTCAGCAATACATATCCTGATCCTAATGCGCCAAAATCGTTTGGCGCGCTTTTACTTTTATCGCGGCCCCATTCTGTTATCGAATCGCCCTGGAAAAGTACCACATCATTATCGGCCAGTGTTACTTTTTTAGTTTTTGGTGCCGATGCAAAAGCCGATGATACAATACCTGGCACAGCTAAGGCTGCTATTGTACCTACTGCGGCATTCCTTACAAATTCTCTACGATTGGATGGTATAAGCTTACTCATGATTTTTATTGCAGATGTTTACAGATCTATACGTGCTTTTAAGCGCACAATTTGGTTGTGCTAATATAGCTATTCTGTAATAACCATACTATGTATGCTAATTTAGGAGTATAAAATGTGAATAATGTATCATACCAGGCTATGCATCAACTATGTTACGCAAGGCATTAATAAAAAAATAAAAACTGGTAACTTCGCGGCATGTATTCTTTAATAAAACCTATCCTCTTCAAGTTCGATCCTGAAAAGGTACACTATTTTGTAACCCGTAACCTGCGCCGCTTTAACCGTTTCCCTGGCGGAGCGGCAATAAGCCGGGGACTATGGAATTTGAAAGATGAGCGGCTTGAAAAAGAAGTATTCGGCCTTAAATTTAAAAACCCGGTTGGCCTGGCTGCCGGTTTTGACAAAAATGCCGATGTGATCAGCGAGATGGCTAACCTTGGTTTTGGTTTTATTGAAGTTGGTACAGTAACCCCGTTGCCCCAACCCGGCAACCCTAAACCCCGCATGTTCAGGCTGCCAAAAGATGGCGCGCTCATAAACCGCATGGGCTTTAATAATTTAGGGGTTGATGTGGTAGCGGAACATATTGCCGCTTACCGTAAAAAACCATCAACAGCACAAAAAGGACTAGTTATAGGGGGTAACATCGGCAAAAATAAAGTGACGCCGAATGAAGATGCTGTAAGCGATTACATCAAATGCTTCGACCGCCTGTTTGATGTGGTTGACTATTTTGTGGTGAATGTAAGTTCGCCAAATACACCCGGTCTGCGCGAGTTGCAGGAAAAAGAGCCATTGCTGCAATTGCTGGATACATTACAGAAACGGAACTCTAAAAACGGTATCAGCAGGCCTATCCTGCTAAAAATAGCCCCGGATTTAACCAACGAACAGTTAGATGATATTGTAGAGATAGTGCAAACGGCAGGCATAGCAGGCGTTATAGCTACCAATACTACTATCAGCAGAGATAACCTCGTGTCATCTGATAAACTAAAAAGTGAAATGGGCGGGTTAAGCGGTAAACCACTAACAAAACGGTCAACAGAAGTGATCGCCTATCTTTCAAAAAAATCAAAAGGCGCGTTCCCCATCATTGGCGTAGGGGGGATACATTCGGAAAATGATGCTATAGAAAAGTTGAATGCAGGCGCATCACTGGTGCAGTTATACACAGGTTTTATTTATGAGGGGCCGGGGTTGATAAAGCGGATCAATAAGAAGATATTAGCTAAATAATCAAACCTAAAACCTTTACCCATTGCATTACTGTTTAGTAACATATGGTTCAAGAGGCGACATTCAGCCTTTTATAGCTTTGGCCTTAGGGTTAATGGCTAATGGGCACACCGTCACGTTAGCGGCTCCGGGCAATTTTAAGCCGCTTGCTGATAGTTATGGCGTTAATATGCATCCGCTTTATGGCGATGTGGAAGTATTGGTTAATTCACCTAAGTTTAGGGAATGTATCAGCACAGGGAGCAATATTACTTTCGTGCGCTCAATGTTGAAGGAAACGCATGATATGCGGGGCCCGTTGTTTGATTGTATTTGTGAGGCTTGTAAAACGGCCGACGCCATTATTGTAGTAAACACCTGCATATTTTATGTTGCCGCCATTGGCGAAAAGTTTAATAAGAAATGGCTCATCGTGCAGCTTAATCCACCGATGATACCTACAAAAGCATTCCCCATGCTGATGTTTGATCTTCCTGATATTTCATGGCTGAATCCTTACTCCTACAAGATCATAAATTCAATACTATGGCAGGTAAGTAAAAAGGATAATGCCGAGTTCAGGCAAAGGGTGGGTTTAGCGCCTTTAAAGGGATCTCTTTATGATAAGATTCTACACGATAAGGTGCCGATGATCCACGCTTATAGTCCTGAATTAATAGCAAAGCCTCTCGACTGGGAAGAGCATTTTACCATCTCCGGCTTTTTTACATTGCCTAAAATAACAGATGATAAAAATTTACCCATTGCCTTGCCAGATGGCTTAACAGAATGGTTAAACGCGGGTACAAAGCCTTTATATATTGGTTTTGGCAGCATTCCTTTTCCGGATGAAAAGAAGCTTGCGGGCATGATAAACGATATATTAGCAATTTCGGCTATACGCATTGTTTATTGCCTGGGCTGGTCGCCGTTATCAGAACTGAAACCGCATCCAAATTTATTTATAGTTCGTCAGGCCGATCATGGATGGCTGCTGCCAAAATGTTCTGCTGCGATTATCCACGGCGGCATAGGTACTGTTGCAGCTGTGCTGAAGGCTGGTATACCGGCTATTGTTGCATCTATATTTGTAGATCAGCCGGCGTGGGGGAAAATTATTGAGCAAAAGAAACTGGGAGTTCACATCCCCTGGAGAAAGCTTTCAGCAGATACAGTTTTAAAAGCATTAAATAAGATGGAACAGTCGCCTATTGCGGAAACGATAAAGGAGGTTAGCAGCAGGGTGAACAAGGAGGATGGCGTAGGCGCGGCTGTTAAGATGATAGAGGAATATTGTGGTTGATATTATTTCCCGCCATGTCCTTTTGTAGAGACGCAATATTTTGTATCTCTTATAAAAGAGCATTGTCATCCTGAGCGATAGCGAAGGATCTTTCAGGTGTATAACCGTGTGATAAGATCCTTCGCCATCGCTCAGGATGACAACGGGTTAATGAAAATTATTACCCAATAAAAAATCCTGCCGGTTAATAACCAGCAGGATTTATAATCTCTTGAAATAATACTAAAACGTATAAATACGCCTCAATAAAAGGATAGAATTATTTACCGGCAGCTTTTAATAAAGCAGCGTTGTTTTTAGCTATCTGGCTGTTTTTTGGTTCAGCTGAACGGCTTCCTGGCTCCAGGTTAGTAGCATTTTTTAAAAACTGTACCTCTAATCTTGAAGTGGTTTTGTTTTTTCTATCTTTTCTTTTTAAACGAGTAACGCCCATGACTTTTATTTTAAATTTTTTAAACCTCGAGGTCGGGAGCGGATTCGAACCGCTGTAAAAGGTTTTGCAGACCTCTGCCTAGCCACTCGGCCACCCGACCATTTTTAAGGATTGCAAAAATAGTTATTTATTTGGTGCGTGCCAACTTTTATTTAAAGCTTTTCCTGTTTATTTCTGAACAAAAAATCGCGGTAGCAATTCCCACGTTTAACGACTCGGCTTTACCCACCCGTGGGATAGTTATTGCCCTCTGTACCAGCTTAATAATTTCGGGTCTTAGTCCATTTCCTTCATTTCCCATTATTACCAGTCCTTCAGTGCCAAAATCGGTTTGGTAAATGTTGGTACCATCAAGCAAAGCGCCAAATACCGGAAGTTTTATGTTCGACAAGAGATTTTTAAGATCCGTATAGTGCACATTTATGCGCGATAATGATCCCATGGTTGCCTGTATAACTTTGGGGTTATACACGTCAACCGTATCCTCCGAACAGATGATATGCTGTATGCCAAACCAGTCTGCAGTACGAATAATGGTGCCCATATTACCCGGATCCTGTATACCATCGAGCACGATTGAAAATTTTTGCTTTAATAAATTATGATCCAGAACGGGCCATTTGGGCATTTTTACCAATGCCAGCACCTCTTGAGGGGTTTTTAAAGTGCTGATTTTTTCAAGGTCATTTAACGAAATCTCATTAAAGTTTATATTTCGCGATAAAATCAGCAAATTTGGGTCGAATGTTGCGGTGTGATAAATAGCTTCAATTTGGTAGGCCGAATCAATAAACTCTTTTACTGATTTAATGCCTTCAACCAAAAAATAGCCATGCTCCATCCTAAACTTTTTTTGTTGTAAGGATTTTAATAAACTGATTTGTGATTTTGAAAGCATATAGCAACTGTAATAATTTCTGCCTTGCAATATTAAGTATAATCCTTGTTTTTACACTTTCAAACTGTAGTTTAACACGCCGCCTAAAACCCGACCAGGCGCTGGTGCGCAAAATTACTATTAAAGGCATGGATAAGGAGTTTGCCCTTAATGCTGTAAATTATGTAGATAAGGAACAGCAGCCCAATAATGTGATCAACTTAGAGTTTTATTATTTATTCAGCAAGAATGGTAAAAAGGACATTGGAGAGCCACCGGCAATTTTAGATAGCAGCCTGGTTGAGTTCTCGCGCACGCAGATAGAAAAATACATCCAAAACAAGGGTTATTTAAAAGCGAAAGTATCCGACTCGATAGTGGTAAAAAAGAAAAAGGCCGAGCTGGTATTTACTACCGTTCAGGGCCCCATGTTTAGGGTGCGTAATTTTACAGACAGCATAGCAGATAAGAGGGTCGAGGGTTTATACCAATCAAACAAGGCTGTTTTTGCAAATGTTAGCAAAGGTAAGCGCTTTGATACCGATAGCCTTGCCGCAGACCGTGATGGATTTTATCTGTTGATGAAGCGTAATGGCTATTTCGATTTTTACCGTCAATACGTCACCTTTGTTGTTGATTCTACCTTTGATAAAGGTGTGGTTGATTTGAAATTTGTGGTAGATAATCCGGATGGAAAATCGGCACACCCAATTTATAAGATCAATAATACATTAATTACTATTTCAAAAAGCAATGGTAAAACTACCGGTAAGGCCGATACTCTTCAGCTTGATTCACAATTCAGGTATGTTGATTTCTCGGGCAAATTTAAGCCCCATACTGTAACTGATTACATTTTTCAGAAAAAGGGCGAATTATATAATATTGATAAGCAAAACCTCACCACAACACGCTTGTCGCAGTTAAACGTGTTTCGTAATGTGCCCAACCCAACGTATACCAAACTGCCCGATAGCAGCAACCGGTTGAATTCAAAGATCGATATCATCCCGTTAAAACAAATGTCGGACAGGATTGAGGGTGAGTTCTTATTTAACGCGGGCAGGTATGGTTTTAATGTTGGCAATACGTTTACTGATCGTAATATATTTAAGCAGGCAGCCATTTTACAAATAAAGATCAACGAAAGTATTTTGCTGGATAATAACAGTAATATAACTAACCAGGGAAGTATCGAGAACCAGGACCTGAACATCGGGTTGAGCCTTATTTATCCGCGTATTATTTCGCCGTTTGATTTTGCCAAGCCTGGTAAATATGGAATTCCGCACACCACCTTTTCAACAAACTTTACACTGTTTTTTCAAAAAGGATTGGTTGAGCGTGAAAGTTTCCTGAACTCTATCACTTACGACTTTTTTGAAACCCCTGATAAACAGCATATCATAACCCCAATAGCTTTCCAGTACTCAAGGGGTATTATTGATCCCGGTGCTTACCAGGATCTGTTAAAGGCCAATTATTACTCGTATATATATCTTATTGGCCGTACAATTTTTACCTCGGGCAGCCAGTACAGCTATGTTTTAAATGCAAATAAGCTTAACACCTACAGCAACTTTGTTTATTTCAGGGGGAATGTTGATGTAGGCGGTAACACGTTATATTTATTAAGTAAGATATTTAATACGCCTAAAGACACCCTTGGCGAACGTACCATTTTTGGGTACACGTTTTCGCAATACAGCAAGGCTGAGATAGATCTGCGGTTTTACAAAAGTCTGGGCGGCGAACGGCAGTTAATATTCAGGATAAACCCAGGTTTGGGCGTTCCGTATGGCAATAGCGACCAATTAATATTTGAAAAGAACTTTTATGCCGGTGGTTCTGATGATATGCGCGCCTGGCTGCCACGTACTTTAGGCCCGGGTCAATTTAACAGGTCCAGTTACGGTAAAGGCGGCGCTGCGGATACTTTGCGGTCGCGCCTGCAATACCTTGATCAGTTTGGTGAAGTGAAACTGATCACTAACCTTGAATACAGGTATAAACTATCTGACGACTTTTTAGGTTCGATATTACGAGGAGCAGTATTTATGGATGCCGGTAACGTTTGGCGACTGCATGCACAGGAAGAAGACCCGCAGGATCCCCTGCATACAGAGATTGAAAATCCGAACGGACAGTTCAGGTTTAATAATATATTACAATCATCCGCAATTGGTATTGGTACCGGCTTAAGGTTCGATCTTGGCTTCTTCGTATTCAGGTTTGATGCCGCCTTTAAATTTAAAGACCCTGAATTTACAGGTTCAGACCAATGGGTACTGATCAATCACTTTAATGAATTGTTCCATACCGGTCCGTTCAAAACAGCCTATCTGCAAACCAATGGTATCAACTATAACTTTATGCAGCTAAATTTTGGTATAGGGCTACCGTTTTAAGGTTAGTTAATTAGAGACCAGAAAATAGAGATTAGCTCTTTTCATGGTCATTAAATAATCTCTATTTTCTGATCTCAAGTCTCTAACCTAAAATATTCCCTTCAAACCGTCAATTATACTCTCAAAAAAAGTGGGAACGCTTAGGCCGTTGTGGTAATTAAAGTATACGAATATGCAGAAGATAATAGCTGCTATAATAATGAACCGCTTAAACATATAGGCCAGTAATACAAGGCCAAGCGGTATACAGAGCATGGCAATCCAGCTGATGTGGATACAGTTTAGCTTATCATTTTTATAAATATAATAGAGCATGGCATGAGTGCCGCTGTCATTAATATGCTTGGCGTATATAAAACTGGAGCGTTGCAGCTTACGATCATAAAAAGCGACACCTTTATTAAATTTCAATACCTCTTCAAAACCATTTATGGTAAAGGTGAACTGACCGTCGACATCTGATTCTGTATTATTTAATGAGTCGGTGGCTACGATAGCTACCTGGTCCTGTGCAAAAGGATTTTCCTTTATTACAAAATGATTTATGGCAATGGTATCTGCAAAAGCAAAACTGCCGGACGCTAATACCAGGCAAAGGAATAAAAGTAGTTTCTTCATTTATACAGCAGGTAGATTAGTATGTTATAAATCACGCAACTAAAAGTACATTTTTATTAGTGACTGAGTAAAAAAATATCAAGATTTAACACTCAGTCTGCCCTGGATGCTCACAAAGTATAAATGTACATTCTACTATTTGCCCCGGCTTAACTGATAAAGTAGTATATGGTTATAAACCAAATAATTAAGTATAAGTTTTAAAACAGGAGGCTAATACTTTTTATGGGTATGATAAGCCTTGTAATGCTGAACCTTGATAAAAGTAGGGTTCAAAATTTTCATCAGCAGCCAATTCGCAGGTTACCTGCATAGTGGTGAAGATGATATCGCCGAAAATATTGGCTATGGCAGTATCGGCAGCATCGCGGCCATTGGCTATTTTCACCAGTCCGTTTAATGGTACAAGGTGTGTGGCATCGAACAAAACCCATTCGCCGCCCAGGTAGGCCTCAAAGCAGGCGTGGAAATCAGCCGGTTTAAGGTGATAGGCGTAGCCTGTAAAGTAACGTGCCGGTATGGTTAGCGCACGGCATAAGGCAATGCCCAAATGCGCAAAATCTCGGCATACGCCAGCTTGCTGTGTTACCGTATCATAAGCCGAAGTTTGTGAGTTGGAGAAACCGCTGATGTATTGTACGTTAGTGTTTATCCAGTTGGTAAGCGCTATAACTTTTTCAAAAGGGTCCTCAATTTTACCAAAAAGATTATCTGCCAATCTGTATAATTTATCCGACTGGCAATAACGGCTAGGGTAAAGATAGGGCAGGATGGAGCTATCCAAATGTGCAACCGGAGTTTCTTCCCTGTGTGTATGATCACTTACAATAACGCTGTTATCAACAGTAGCATTATAAGTTACCTTTATGTTCCCCGGTTCCGGGATTTCAAAACGAACAAGGCGGTTGCCGTTTGGTTCAACTAATTCCTCAAACTTAATATATGGATCAATAACAAATGTTTCGTTCAATATAGTTTGTGTAGGTGTTCTTAAGGCATGGATGTTCAATATCAACGTCCCGGGGGAGTTGGCAGTATATTCCATTTCGGTGAACACATCAAATTTCATAGCAGGTGTATAGTTTAAATTGTTTCTTTTTCAAGCTTGTTAAAGGCATCATCCATCCAGTCTTCTTTTATGTTTTCCAGCGCGTGTTTCAATTCCTCGGCCCATTGGGTTGATATATTTTCCAGGTCTTTTTTCTCATAACGTTGTTCAACTATATGAAAGCTGTCCTTTTTATACAAAACCACATCAATGGGGAAGTCCACATTATTTGAACTTACCCTTGTTGAATCGAAGGATAAAAAGCCTGTTTTTAAAGCCAGTTTTAAGCTGGAATTTTCGGTAAGCGTACGGTTAAGTATAGCCTTACCATGCCCTGAGTTACCGATGATCACATATGGCGCGCCTTGCCCCAGCTCAACCCAGTTACCTTCAGGATATAGCAAAAACAGTTTATGCTCATCATCGTCTTTCAACTGCCCGCCAATAATGGTGTTCAGGTCGAAGTTAAAACCGGCTCTTTCTAATGATGCTTTATCCTCAGTTGCCACACGCTTAACCTGTTCGCCAAAAGCGTTCACAGCTTTGTATAGTTTGTTAAATTCCTTTGTTTCCAGCAATTCATTAAAGTACACAATGGCCTTATCCCTGGTCGACCGTAAACCGCTGGTCATTATGAAAAGAGAAAAATTATCTTTTTGTTCTATCGAAATTTTCTTTTTTACGGTAGTATCAGTTCCCGAAGTAATACGTGTATCGGCAAGGGCCAGCAGGCCTTCTTTAACCTTTATTCCTAAACAATAAGTCATATGCTATTAAAAATAGATAAGTTAAAAAAAATTAGAGTGCCAAAATAGCTAAATAATGAAGTAATTGCAGAACAACATAAAATATTAATGCAAGGAGTGTAATATTCTGAAAATCCCCGTATCTAATCCTCAAAATAAAATAATACATGAATAACCAACAGGATAGTATTTTAAAGGTAAGCGGCCTTAATGTGCAATACGGCTCATTTACTGCCGTAAAGGATGTTTCCTTTGATGTACGCAAGGGCGAAATATTTGGCTTGTTAGGCCCCAACGGTGCTGGCAAAACAAGTACATTAAGCTCAATAGAGGGCCTCGTAAAATTTAATGCGGGTTCTGTTGTAGTTGATGGCTTTGATGCCCGTGAGAAGCCTCTATATGCCCGTGCGGCGATGGGTGTGCAGTTGCAATCCACCAGTTTTCAGCCTGAATTAAAGGTTTCTGAAATATTACAACTATATGCAGGTATATATGGCGTGCCGATTACAAAAGATAAACTGGAAGAGATCCTCAAAGAAATAAAACTGGAAGATGCCGCGTCTAAAAAATTTGGGCAACTTTCGGGCGGGCAGCAGCAAAGGGTATCGCTGGTGATATCAACCATCCACAATCCACGCCTTGTTTTGCTGGATGAGCCGACCACCGGCCTCGACCCGCAATCGCGCCGCCAGCTTTGGGAACGTATTGAAGCCATCCGCGAGCGTGGGCACGCCGTATTGCTCACCACGCACTCTATGGAAGAAGCAGAATCCGTTTGCGACCGTATTGGCATCATAGACCATGGTAAGGTGATCATTATCGATACGCCCCAGGCACTGATAGAAAAATATAAGAATGACCCCGAAGTGATAGCAGTATCGCGCAGGGGCAGAGTAACACTTGAAGATGTATTCATAGCGCTAACCGGCAGAGCCGTTAGGGCATAATTAAACTAAAGACATGGCAACTACAATTCCAAAAACATCAATTGCGCTATCAGCATTATTAAGGGCCGATTTTACCACCCAATGGCGCAACCGCCGCTCGGTAGTATTGGTACTGCTTGTACCGGTTATCATTCTCATATCATGGAAAGGCCTTGTTGAAAAATTGGGTGGCCCGTTCGCGCTTTCCAATAGCCTTACCTACGGCCTCATAGCCATCGGTTTAATGGGCTATACCAACTCCATAGCCCGCGACAGGGATAAAGGCGTGTTTCAACGCCTGCGTGTAGCACCTGTGCCTACCTGGGCCATAATGATGAGCAGGCTGTTTGTACAGTTAATGATGATTGTGCTGGTAACCACAGCCATATTTGTAGTGGGTTATGATTATGACAAGATCACTTTAACACCAACGGGATATATAATTACCTATTTTACGGCAACTATTGGTGGAGCAGTATACCTTGCACTTGGCCAAATGATAGTAGGCCTGATAAAAAGCCCTGAAACGGTAAATTCAACTTCAAGGCTTGTATATTTCTCATTTGTAATAATCGGTATGTTTGGTGGCCTGGGTATGTTGGGCAAACAAGTAGAGGATATAACCCAATGGTCGCCTTATGGTACAGTAAAAACCATTATGGCAGCCGGTATGACCCCGGGAGCCTGGAATATGACCGACACCAACGCGCTATTGGTTACATTGGGTTATATTTTGGTATTTGCAACTATTGGTATTAAGAAGTTTAAGTGGGAGAGTAAGTAGGAGCCGGGATTAAACGGATTTATAAGATTTTTAGGATGTTTTATAAACCATAGGTTTCCTGAAAATATATTTCTTAGATATATTCCCTCCCGTGGGGCTATTGTGTGGACACATCTTTTTGAATAAATTGGTTTGCATATCCACTCCGTTAGGAGTGAAATATTGGTAGAAATTATAAACGAAGGATATTTTCGCTCCGTTAGGTGCGATATTATTGGAGCATGTATCAAAAACAGGCATAGCTGGACTAAAAGCGGGCTATGTTATGTGCCTACGGCACATATAAATATTTCAAACCTGTTTTTCTACTAATATATAACCCCTATGGGGGTTTAAGGCTTAACTTGTGTCCACACAGTAGCCCAACGGGAGGGGTGCGGCTGACTGTGGAGTGGCAGGGAGGGGTTTGTCCGCTAACTAAGCTATTTCAATAAACCCCTTCCTGCACCTTCCCAAGGGAAGGAATCGCACCACCCAACGCTTTTTAAATCTTCACTTATGCTTATTATACGCCATAATAAAATGTTTTAGCATCAAATATTTTGCAAAATCCGCATTAATATGCACTTTGCATCACCATGAAAAGCGTACTAAAAACTACCCTCTTTTTAAGTTTAATAAATGTCCTCTTCTTCGCTAACAGTTATGCCGTTTTACCCGTAAAGGCAGTGGCGCTTAAATGCGAATACCTTAGCAATCCGATTGGTATTGATGCTGCTCAACCCCGCCTTATCTGGCAGTTAGCCGATAGCAGGCAGGGCGCAAAGCAAACCGCCTGGGAAATTGTAACAGGTACGGATTCGCTGGCGGTTAGCAGGGGGCAAGGTGGTGATTGGCAAACCGGTAAGGTAAACTCATCGGCCAATTTAATACCCTATGCAGGCAAGGCACTACAGCCCTATACCAAATATTACTGGAGTGTTAGTTTATGGGATAAGGATGGGAAAAAGATAGAAACATCGGCCATTGCCAACTTTGAAACCGGGCTGATGGGCATGAAAAACTGGAAAGGCTTTTGGATAAACGATGACCATGATATTAACACAAAACCTGCTGCATACTTCCGCAAAACGTTTGAAACTGGTAAAAAGATAAAATCAGCACGTGCTTATATTGCTGTGGCAGGGTTGTATGAGCTGTACATTAACGGCAAAAAAATCGGCAATCACAGGCTCGACCCAATGTATACCCGTTTCGACAGGCGCAACCTGTATGTAAGCTACGATGTGACCGCCAACCTCCGAAGCGGCAAAAATGCCATAGGTGTAATTTTAGGTAATGGCTGGTATAATTTCCAGTCGATAGGCGTATGGGATTTTGAGCGCGCGCCATGGCGTAACCGCCCGGCGTTTTGCCTTGATCTGCGTGTAACTTATGACGATGGCTCGGTTGAAACTATTACTTCTGATGAAAGCTGGAAATCATCACTCGGCGCTGTCACTTACAACAGCATTTACACCGGCGAACAATACGATGCCCGTTTGGAGCAATCTGGTTGGGATACCCCAGATTTTGACGACAAAAAATGGAGCGGCGTATCAAACAGGCAGGCGCCATCGCCAAATATAGTGTCGCAGGCTATGCAGCCTGTGCGCAATGTGGAGCAGATAGCCTGCAAAACCATGCGGAAGATTAACGATACCACATATATTTTTGATATGGGCAGGAATATCGCAGGCGTAAGTCAGATCACCCTGAAAGGCGATTCAGGTACGATAATACGACTTACCCATGCGGAACGTTTGTACAAAAATGGTTATCCCGATCAATCGAATGTTGATTATTTTCTATCTATCCCAACCCGTAAATCCGATCCATTCTCTACCGACATTTATACGCTGAATGGCAAAGGTGTGGAAACTTTTATGCCGAAATTTAACTACAAGGGCTTTCAGTATGTGGAGGTAACCAGTAATAAGCCGATCAGTTTAACTAAAGAAAGCCTGGTGGCTTATTTTATGCACAGCGATGTTGAAGCTACAGGCAGTATAACATCATCAAGTGAATTGGTTAATAAATTATGGGCGGCATCAAATGCGTCCTATCTTTCGAACCTGGTTGGCTACCCAACCGATTGCCCGCAACGCGAAAAGAATGGCTGGACAGGCGATGCGCATATCGCCAGTGAAACCGGCTTGTATAATTTTGACGGTATCACTATCTACGAAAAATGGATGGCCGACCACCGTGATGAACAGCAACCTAACGGCGTATTGCCATCAATTGTACCAACCGATGGCTGGGGTTACGAGTGGGGCAACGGCCCGGATTGGACGAGTACTATTGCTATTATCCCCTGGAACGTTTATTTATTTTATGGCGACCCAAAATTGCTAAGCGATTGTTATGGTAACATACAACGCTATGTGGATCATATCAATGAGCTTTACCCAACAGGTTTAACTACCTGGGGCTTGGGCGATTGGGCGCCGGTAAAATCAAAAACCCCGGTTGAATTGACATCCTCGGCTTATTATTATGTTGATGTGAACATACTGGCAAAAGCCGCCAAAATATTAGGCAAAGCCGATGATTATGCAAAATATTCGGCATTGGCAGCTAAGATAAAAGACGCGATCAACGCTAAATACCTCAATCCAAAAACGGCTATTTATGCCGAGGGCTACCAAACTGAACAAAGTGTACCGCTCTGCTGGGGCATAGTACCCGATAGCCTGAAAGCTAAAGCTGCGGCACACCTTGCAGATTCAGTAGCTGCCAATAATTACCACCTGGATGTTGGGATTTTGGGTGCAAAAGCCATTCTGAATGCCCTGAGCGAAAACGGGCAGGCACAAACCGCATACAGACTGGCATCGCAGGATACCTACCCATCATGGGGTTGGTGGATAGTAAATGGCGCTACCACTTTATATGAAAACTGGAACATCAATGCCCCACGCGATCTATCGCTCAACCACATCATGTTCGGCGAAATTGATGCCTGGATGTATAAGGCACTGGGTGGCATAAAGCCGGATGAAAGCGAGCCTGGATTTAAGAATGTGCTATTGTCGCCTAACTTTGTAGCAGGCCTCGATCATTTTGAAGCCACACACACTGGTCCATACGGGAAAATAATTTCCTCATGGAAAAGGGTTGGCAAGGGTGTCAAATATTCGGTTACTGTGCCCGCAAATTCAACGGCCAGTGTTAATTTCCCGAATGATGGCAAGCAGGTTTATGCTGATGGAAAGAAAATTACAACGCAAAGTAATTACCAGCTACAGGCAGGCAGTTACGAGTTTGAGATAAAGTAAAAAGGAAAATTCTTCACACCCTCTATGCGGTTTACCGCAGAGAGGGTCGACCAGCGTAGCGTAGTCGGGGTGAGTCAACGGAGCACGTCGAAGTTCTGCGTTAGGGATCATAGAGGATACCGGCCTTGCGCCTAATGCCTATGCCGTATGAGCGGAGAGCCCGACCCGGGGGGAAACGCCCAACTAAATATATCAAATTTAAATAACCTGTATGAAGCATCGTACTTATTCACTGAATACTTGACTAATCTCATTTTTACCGACATTAAACAGCCTAAACACAGCTATTGCTAAAAGATCAGCTTTGAATACGTTTAAATTTATAAATTTGGCAACTACAATTTTCAATTACATACTATTCTATTATCAATATAATGAGCAAAGGGGTTATAAGCAAGGAAGAAGATTACTCGCAGTGGTACAATGATTTAGTGATAAAAGCTGATATGGCGGAATATTCGCCGGTTAGGGGTTGCATGATCATTAAGCCTTATGGCTATTCCATCTGGGAAAAAATGCAGGCTGTGCTTGACAAAATGTTTAAGGAAACCGGGCATAGCAATGCTTATTTTCCGCTGCTTATACCTAAGTCGTTCTTCTCCAAGGAGGCCAGCCACGTTGAGGGCTTTGCTAAAGAATGTGCCGTGGTAACCCACTATCGCCTAAAAAATGATGGTAATGGCAATATTATAGTTGATGAAGACGCCAAGTTGGAGGAAGAATTGATCATCCGCCCTACATCTGAAACTATCATCTGGAATACATACCGTGGCTGGATCCAATCCTACCGCGACCTGCCTATATTAGTGAACCAATGGGCCAACGTAATGCGTTGGGAAATGCGTACGCGCCTGTTTTTGCGTACCAGCGAATTTTTATGGCAAGAGGGCCATACCGCTCACGCAACAGCCAACGAAGCCATTGCCGAAACCGAGCAAATGCTGGAAGTGTATGGCGATTTTGCCGAAAACTGGATGGCATTACCGGTTGTAAAAGGCCGTAAAACACCAAATGAGCGTTTTGCAGGCGCTTTGGATACTTATTGTATTGAAGCCTTAATGCAGGATGGTAAAGCCTTACAGGCCGGTACATCGCACTTTTTAGGGCAGAACTTTGCTAAGGCATTTGATGTAAAATTCACCAACCGTGAGAATGTTCAGGATTATGTTTGGGCTACTTCATGGGGCGTTTCAACCCGTTTAATTGGTGCGCTGATCATGGCGCACTCTGATGACGCGGGCCTGGTATTACCACCAAAACTGGCACCTATACAGGTTGTTATTGTGCCGATATACAAGCATGAGGAAGAACTGGAAAACATCACAGCTTTCGTTAATGCATTAACCAAAGAACTTAAAGCAAAAGATATCTCCGTTAAATTTGATAAACGTGATACCCACCGTCCGGGTGCTAAGTTTGCGGAATATGAGTTGAAAGGTGTGCCTTTGCGCGTTGCCATTGGCAGCCGTGATATGCAGAATGGTACTGTTGAACTGGCTCGTAGAGATACCAAGACCAAGGAAACAGTTAGTCAGGAAGGCTTAGCAGTGCATATTGAAACCATGCTGGATACCATTCAGAAAAACATCTATCAAAAGGCGTTCGACTTTAGGGCTGAGAACACTACCGAAGTAGATACCTACGACGAATTTAAACGGATGTTGGATGAAGAACCAGGTTTCCTATCTGCACACTGGGATGGTACGCCAGAAACTGAGCAGAGGATAAAAGATGAGACTAAAGCAACAATCCGTTGCATACCTTTGGATAACAAACAGGAAGAAGGCAAGTGCATTTTAACGGGTAAACCGTCGAAACAGCGTGTTTTATTTGCCAGGGCATATTGATTTGCAGCTTTAATGCATCTGGATATAATTGATCATTATATAACTCTTTTAGATTTTAAATTTCGGAGATTATATATTCTTTGGATCTCTGACGACATAGATGGTGTTGTTGTTGATAATCAGCGGAAAATTATAGCATTTAAAGACAAAGCTCAATTACTGAAATTTGTTGAAAAAAAGGCAATTAGTTTAAAGGAAGGTATTACAGCATACTATATAAATAATTTGCAGCAATGGGTACTTGAGCCTGATAGAAATATAGATTATGAAGTTTTTTTAAACTTTTGGAATTTATGTACCGACATTTCTTATTCTGTTGGAATAGATTTTATGGGGGATGTTAGAGATGAACTAATAAATAACTTATATAATAAGTTATTTGATGCTTCAGAGACATTTATATCCGAAGAACCGAATCCAACTTTTAATGAGGTAGAGATTTCTAAATTGAGTGAGATAATACAAAACGGATTAGCATTATTGATTGATAATCTATCTGTGAATTAATTAAATAACGAAATGAAATTCGCAACTAAAGCAATACACGCAGGGCAGGAGCCCGATCCGTCAACCGGCGCGGTAATGACGCCGATATATCAAACATCAACCTACTGGCAAAAATCGCCGGGTGATAACCAGGGATATGAGTACTCGCGCGGTACCAACCCAACCCGTAAGGCATTGGAAAATTGCCTGGCAGCTTTGGAAAACGCCAAATTCGGGCTGGCTTTTTCAAGCGGAATGGGTGCTACCGACGCGGTGATGAAATTATTATTGCCAGGTGATGAAGTTATTACCGGTAACGATTTGTACGGTGGTTCATACCGTATGTTTACCAAAATATTTGCACCATACGGCATTAAGTTCCATTTTATTGATCTTTCAGATCCTGAACTGATCAACCAGTACGTAAACGAAAACACCAAGCTCATCTGGATAGAGACGCCAACCAACCCAACCATGCGCATTGTGGATATCGCGGCGGTATCAAAAATTGCCAAAGCCAAAAATGTGAAGCTGGTGGTTGATAATACTTTCGCTTCGCCATACCTGCAAAACCCTATTGACCTGGGTGCTGATATCGTGATGCACTCGGTTACCAAATACATCGGCGGCCACTCTGATGTGGTAATGGGTGCTTTAATGCTGAACGACGAGGAAACCTACAAAAAGCTATGGTTCATTTACAACGCCTGCGGTGCCACACCTGGCCCTATGGACAGCTTTTTGGTACTGCGTGGCATAAAAACCCTGCACCTTCGCATGAAAGCACATTGCGAAAACGGCAGGGTGATAGCTGAGTTCTTAAAGACACACCCTAAAGTTGAAAAGATCTACTGGCCGGGCTTTACCGATCATCCAAATCACGACATTGCCAAACAGCAAATGAAGGACTTTGGTGGTATGATTTCCATAGTACTAAAAGATGCTGATCTGAAGGAAACATTCCGTGTTGCATCATCATTCAAAGTTTTTACCCTTGCTGAATCGTTAGGTGGCGTAGAATCACTGATCAATCACCCCGTAAGCATGACCCACGGCTCTATACCAAAAGCAGAGCGTGAGAAAGCCGGTGTGGTAGACAACCTGCTGCGTTTAAGTGTAGGAGTAGAGGATATTGATGATTTGCTGGAGGATTTGAAACAAGCGCTGGCATAGTATCAGGTAGTTAGTATCAGGTGTCAAGTAAAATGATGTTAGGTGCTAACTACTTGATCGTTACTTGACACTAAACATTTAACAAAGCGTCATTGCGAGGAACGAAGCAATCTCTATGCTATACAGAACGAATAGTCAGGCCTAACTTGCATAATCGTCCTGCCTAAGTAGGGATTGCTTCGTTCCTCGCAATGACGTTTAGAGATATTTTTTGATGATAGAGGATTTAAAAGCTTTTCTGGATTTTAAAGTTGCCCAATACAACCAACCCGGCTTCATTACTAACGATCCTATATCTATCCCGCACCTGTTCACTAAAAAGCAGGACATCGAGATCATGGGATTTTGGGCTGCGACCTTAGCCTGGGGGCAGCGCGTTACCATCATTAATAAATGCAAAGAGCTGATCCAGCTGATGGATGGCGCGCCCTACGATTTCATCATTAACCACGAAGAACCCGACCTTAAAAAGCTGCTGAACTTTAAGCACCGTACTTTTAATGATATTGATACGCTGTATTTCATATCATTTTTCAGGTACCACTATGAAAGGAATGAGTCTTTGGAATCAGCCTTCATTTCCCCAACTGTCATCCTTAGCGATAGCGAAGGATCTGTTAGCCAACATACAAGTAACGTAGAAGCTGCCCTCAATCACTTCCGTTCCTATTTCTTTTCCCTGCCCGATTACCCGCATCGCACCAAAAAGCACGTATCCTCACCATCACAAAAGTCAACCTGCAAAAGGCTGAATATGTTCCTGCGTTGGATGGTGCGTAAGGATAATTGTGGTGTTGATTTCGGCATCTGGAACCAGCTAAAACCTGCCGACCTCATTATGCCCTGCGATCTGCATGTCGACCGGGTATCGCGCAAGCTCAACCTCATCACCCGCAAACAAACCGACTGGCAAACCGCCATCGAACTCACCGAACGCCTCCGCGAATTTGATCCTGTCGATCCTGTGAAATATGATTTCGCATTGTTTGGATTGGGGATAGAGGAAAAGTTTTAGTTAGATTTCACCGATTTTTTCTTGATTTCCTCCCTTGGGAGGAGTGCGGCTGCCTGAGCATGGGGAAGGGAGGGCTACACCAACTATCAACATAATTTCATTAAATTTGATCATGGAAAACCCCGATGATCTTTCCGCATTCCTCTCCGGCAAATCAGCCCAAACCTTAATGCTCTTCAATCATTTTGTAAATGAATATCAAAAAATAGCGCCAATAACCCTGCATCCCGCCAAAACCATGATCGGCGTAGCAAACTCTCATAAAAGGATTGCCTGGGTAACGCAGCTGGGTAAAAACTTTGTGCATGTGGTGTTCCCCTTTAAGCAGGAATACCCGGATAACCTATGCTTTCAGAAAATAGCGCAAGTACCCGGTGATGCTCAACAGTTTAACCACTATTTCAGGATGTATAATGTAGAGGATGTGAATGAGGAGGTGCTGGGGTTTATGCGGATGGCGTATGAGGGTGAAACTGTATAATTTATCTTCGTGCGTCATTGCGAGGAACGAAGCAATCCCTGACTGTACAGAGCAGACTTGCATAGTCGCGGATTGCCACGCTATCGCTCAATGACGTGGTTTTATAGTCGGGGCCTTACGCTTCCTCCTTAAAAAATACTTTATAATAATTCATGGCCCGGCCATCATCAAAGCCCTTTTCAATCAGCTCCTTATCGCCATGGATATAAATATGGAAGTTCTTATCCAGCTTTAGCACGCTCTTGTAATCACGGGCCTGCTTTTTTACAGCGTTGCCTGATATCTCAAAAGTATCCGCTATCGGCGAGTCGAACTCCTGCTCATACTGGCTCTTAAATGTTTTGAACGATTCGATGGCCTTTTCGTTGCCGATCACCTCATTACTGAACTCATCCATATCAAAGGTTTCCTTTTCCTTAAAATATTTCATGGAGCGGTTCAGCAGGTCGATCTTGTCGGCCTTGCTCATATCAAACTCATCGTCGAGCTTTTGAGTCACGAAATTTTTGTATACACCAAGGGTATTGCTGGTTTGGTTAAAGCTATCGTTACGGATCTTTAATTGCAGAAATTCGTCTTTCCAATAAACGGCGGCGTCTTGTCCGCTGTTATTTTTATCTATCACAACCACTTTGTAGCCGTTTTCCTTTTCTATATTGAAGATGAGCACACCCTTATCCAGTTTGTTGATGTTGATGGCATTGTCCTCGTAATCCACACCAAAACCACCATCCTCCGGATAAACCTTTAGGTAAGTTTCCTTATTCTCCGATTTGAAAATGCCTATCGTGTCCAGTGGATTGCCCTCAATTTGTACTTTATTAAAGTAAACCACATACAATTCGCCCGGTTTAATATTTGGGTGATTGGATACTTTATACAGGTGCTTGGCTATCTGCTCCGATGCCTCATGAAACTTGCTTTTATCTTCAAATACCTGCGTTGCGAAGTGGTGGAGCTCGTTCAGGTTCAGTTCGCCGCTGGTGTGCATGAGGTGATAAACCTCGTTAGCTTTTTCAAATGGCTTTAAAAAATATTGCATCAGCAGGTTGGGGATCATCTCATCCTTTAGCTCAAGCGGCTTGGCCGACAACGAGTAGAATTCATTTTGCGCCTGGTTGCCAATGTGGTGGACCGAGATAGTATCGAGCGAAGCTTCAAAAAAAGTTACCATAATTACCGGCGAATTTAGAGTTTTTTAGCCTATGACAGGTGATATTATACTTACAAAAAAATGGCAGGAAGATTGGCCTTAAATAACGACTTTTGCAAATCATTTGGGTAAGCAATAACTCAATGATTAATGACAGCGAAGCGAAATGACAAATGACGAAACAATAGTTGCCCTTGCCACACCATCCGGAATTGGTGCCATTGGTGTTATACGCCTTTCGGGGCCTGATGCCATTAGTATTGCCCAAAGTGTTTTTAAGGGCAAAGACTTAACCAAGCAGGAATCACACACCATCCACTTCGGTAATATTGTTGATGGTGATATGATCCTGGATGAAGTATTGGCCTCGCTGTTTGTTGCGCCACGCTCTTATACCCGCGAAAATGTAGTGGAGATCTCCTGTCATGGTTCGGCATATATTATTGAGTCGATCATTAAACTGCTGATCAGAAAAGGAGCAAGGGGCGCCAAACCAGGCGAATTCACCCTTCGTGCCTTCCTCAACGGTCAAATGGACCTATCGCAAGCCGAAGCAGTTGCCGATCTAATCGCGTCCAATTCCAAGGCATCGCAACAGGTAGCTTTACAGCAACTGAGGGGAGGCTTCAGCAATCAACTGCAAAGCCTTCGCGAGCAACTGGTTCAATTTGCATCGCTAATAGAACTGGAGCTTGATTTCTCGGAAGAAGATGTAGAGTTTGCCAACCGCGATCAGCTTAAAAAATTAACGCACGATATTACCCGTATTATCGGTTCGCTCATCCAATCTTTTGAGCTGGGGAACGCGATAAAGCTTGGCGTAAATACAGTAATAGCAGGCAGGCCAAATGCGGGCAAATCAACCTTACTAAATGCCTTGCTAAATGAAGAACGGGCTATTGTAAGCCATTTGCCCGGCACTACACGTGATACGATAGAAGAAGTGCTGAATATCCGCGGCATTAATTTCAGGCTGATTGATACCGCCGGAATCCGCGAAGCTACCGATGCTATTGAGCAGATAGGGGTGCAACGTACGATGGAAAAGATAAGCCAATCTGCCTTGCTCATTTATGTTTATGATGCTGAGCAGATAACCATTGATGAGCTTAACCAGGATATTGCCAATCTGCAAAAGCCGGGTATCTCTATGCTGATTGTTGCTAATAAGATAGATCTTCTATCGAATGCACAGGTGAACGCATTGCCGCACAGCGAAAATGCTGTCTTTATTTCAGCCAAAGACAAAGTGAATATAGATGATCTTAAAAATAAGGTCTACCAGGCCGCTATAAAGTATGAACTAACTGGTAACGAAACACTGGTAACCAATATCCGTCACCTCGAGGCACTCCAAAAAACCGAAGAATCGCTCACCAAAGTACTCAACGGAATTGACAGCGATGTTACATCCGATTTTTTAGCAACCGACATTAAACAAGCGCTCCACTATCTTGGGGAGATAACTGGTGCTGTTACCACGGATGACTTGCTGGAAAATATATTTAGTAAGTTCTGTATCGGTAAGTAGGCCTGCACAATTGCGAATATTTGCGCACATTTCCGACAAGTAAGGATTTCATTGTTAATAAGTTATAGCCATTCTTCTAATCCAAGCTCTTGGATAATTGCGCCTATTTTTCCGACTTTTGTTAGCCAGTTGTTACTCAAAAATATTTTATTTGAGTGCGCCAGGAAAAAGGAGAAATCAGGTCGCTTAAGGCGCTTATTTCCTCTAAATTACGCTTAATGATGCTTAACGCAGACCATACGGGTTACTTCTTTACCAAAAAGTAAGAAATCCGGAAACAGAAAAATACCGGTAATAATTCCTCCGGTTATTTCTATTGCGTTGATAATCAGTCTGCTGTAAGATGAGAAAATCTGAGCCCCATTTTTCTTTATATCCGCCGCCAACTGGAAAAAAACGAAGGTTGTAATTGATATGAGTTCCAATTTCACAGTAAAAAAAGTATGCGAACAGTGCGGGCAGATCTTCCTTGCCAAAACAACTGTTACCCGGTTTTGCAGTAAACCTTGCAACAGCAAAAATTATAAGCAGCAAATAAGGAATGAGAAAATCGGCAAATCAAACGAAGTTGTCCGTACAGGGATCAGCCACCAGTTGCAGGAGCTGACCTCGCTCGAATTTCTAAGCGTCAAGGCAACAGCGAAGCTTTTAGGGGCCTCAGATAAAATTGTCTATAACATGATCCGGTCGGGCCGGCTGAAAGCCACTAACCTTTCCGCGCGCAAAACAGTTATCAGCCGCAAGGACATCGATAGTCTGTTTGAACTTCCTGCGGCAACTAACGAGGATCCCGCCGACCTGGCGAACTGTTACCATATGGGCGAGGCGCAGGCGATTTATAATATCTCCGAAAAGGCGCTTTACGATATCATCAAACGCAACAACATCACTAAAATCCAGTCTGGCAAGTTCACCTATGTAGCCAAGTCAGCCCTCGATAAAATATTTAATATTCAATAATATGGCACGTGTAACGATTAGAAAAAAAGGCATTAGCAAGAACCGGCATTGCATTTACCTTGACTATTATCCACCGGTAAGAAATCCTAAAACGGGGAAACTCCATCGATTCGAGTTCCTTAAAGTTTACCTGTTCGATAAGCCGGGCTCAGCGTTGGAACGCAAACACAACCAGGAAACCATGGAACTCGTGGAAAACGTACGGGCACATCGGCAGCTCGATATTCAAAATGAAAAATTCGGTTTTATTTCCAGCGATATGCGAAAGGGCAATTTCGTGGAATTTTTCAAAGCTTATATCAACAGCAAGACGCGTTCGGAATGTGATAACTTGGCTATGTCTCACCGTTACTTTGTCGAATTTGCCGGCGATGTGTTATATTTCAATGAACTCACAGATTTCCTGTGTGAAGACTATAAGCATTATCTCTTGAGCGGGCCGGGAATAGGTCACCGGCAGAAGCCTATCACAAAAAATACAGCGGTGAACTATTATGCCAAATTCAGGTCCGCTTTGAAGCAGGCTTATAAAAGGGAACTGATAGCCGTGGATCTTTACAGTCAGGTTGAACCCATTAATCCGAAGGAAACTCATCGCGAGCGCCTTGAAATCGAAGAATTCCAGTTATTGGCAAATACGCCTGTTAAATCTAACCTTGTTAAACGGGCGGCATTGTTCGCTGGTTTGACGGGCCTTCGATTTTCAGATGTTACTAACTTACTATGGAGCGAAGTCAGGGGTTCGGCAGGAAAACATACCCTGCAATTTACACAGAAAAAAACTGAAGGCGCCGTAATGCTTCCGGTATCGGACCAGGCCGTAGAATTACTTGGTGAAAGACAGCTGCCTGACGAAAAGGTATTTAAAGGGTTAAGCTATTCGAATATGCGTGATGTCTTTAAGTTGTGGTTACACGATGCCGGGATTACCAAAAATATAACCTTTCACAGCTTCCGGCATACCTTTGCCACTTTGCAGCTGGAGATGGGAACGGATTTATATACAGTTTCAAAGATGCTTGGGCATAAGAGTATAAAGACGACGCAGATTTATGCTAAAGTGGTGGATAAGAAGAAAGTGGAAGCTGCCGGCAGAATAAAGCTCAACCTGGAAATGGTGAAATTAAATAGCTAAAAATGGTATTTGGTGCTTCTTCTCATGGCAGCTGCCTCGGACTGAAGTTCCGAATTGGTTTTCTTTTTATTAGCCCTGACCCAGTCGATCAGGTCATTTTTATAAAAATATAGGCGTCTGCCGGGTTTGTTTACAGGTATTTCTTTCCGGCTCACCCTACTATATAGAGAAGGTACAGTCACCTTAAGAAATTCAGCGGCCTCCTGGATGGTCAGCAATTGGTTTTCGTCCGGATCTTTGGGTTGCAGGTTGCCGATCAGCATTTCGATGTTTTCTACTTTCTCGAACAGCTGACGAATCACTTCGGGTACTTTGTCAAAACTGAATGGCTCCATGTTTATACTATTAAAAAGGGGCCAATATACTTTTGAGCTGAAGCCCAACATCCCAATTTATAAAACTTGGTATTAATTTACTTTATTAACGTAGTTGTGAAATTACAGCGCCTGATAAAGTAATGTTAGCCATTCTAAAGAAATTTTTTAAAGCATAGATTCAGCGCCTATGCAGCGGTCAAACTTCACCTTTCCTTTATAAATTAATTGGATCGATTTTTCTTTGGCGCCAATGCGGATTTGGATTCATAATTTTCATCATTCAGCAATACTTCCAATGTTAGTTTGCTGAATTTATACATAAAATCCAAAACAGTTTGCGCTTCTTCCAAAGTAAGGAACAGCCCATCATTTTTACAAATCTCAACCACTTCACGGGCGGTTATTGTTCGAATTTATTTTTCCATATTATTAAGGTTAACAAAACGAAATAACTTTATTTTTGTGCTCTATAGATTTATAAAAAGAAAAGTTCCCGCTCAAATCCGTCAACAATACCAAACAGGAACGTTTGTTTCTTTAAGCCCGCTAGGTGAAACCTCGATGCTTATTTTTTTTGGATATAGGACGGCTTGGCACATTTTTTATAGTACTGGACTCGGTCATAACAACTGAGACGAAAAGTCCCTGGTTCGAAATCATGTACCATGCAGACCTCAAATTCGCGCTATTTTTTGTAATTCCGCTATAAAGTGGTTCGAGCACCATGTTCGACCCCCAATGTAGCTGGCTATTTTATAGCCAGCTACATTATAATATATAGGCATATCTTCTCATAGTTTTCTTTTCATTCAATACGACAGGCTCGGCAATAGTTCAATCAGTTCCGGATTCTTCAATTAATCCTTCCTGTTCGTTATGGCCTTACGCACATTAGCAATATCTTTAGGAAGCCTGTTACAACAATAAGTCATCTCATGTGATACTGATCTTAGCTGGATATTTAACTAGCGCAACTACCTGTTAATCTTTCGGTAATGCAAATGGTAGCGCCCAGTATTAACATTTTCTTTGACATGATAGTGTGGCCCTCCATATCCGTTCCGGAAAAAATATTTGCCGGTATTAGCCATTTAAGTTTTGCACGAAAGGACTTCCGCGCGCAGGTACCGGATTGGGTACCCCTTAAAAAAGACGATACAGTAGTTTATTCCGGCATCGCGGAAATCGCCTTAGGCAGCACCATCTTGCTGGCGCCCAAAAAGCAACGCGAAACCGTTGGTAATATCGCTTCTTTATTCTTCGCTGCAGTATTTCCCGGCAACGTGTCGCAATTCACGCACCGCCGCTCCGCCTTCGGCCTGAATACAGATGAAAAACGGCTTGCCAGGCTGCTTTTTCAGCCGGTGCTCGTTTGGTGGGCGTGGAAGAGTACGAGGAAGGGTGAAACACCCGGATACAACATTGCCGGGCGCTTTTCAACCTAATGTACTATTATTTCCTGGCGATCCGGTATAACTTCCCGCCGTCAGTGGCTGCGTAAATCGCCCCATCTTTTCCGGTAGCAATGCATCGCCAGCGTTCGTTCTTATCAGCAAGCAGGCGTTCTTCGCCTACAACCTTATTATTTTTAATAACCAACCGTGCAATGTGTTGTCCGCTCAGGCCACCTATAAACATGTTGTTTTTCCATTCGGCTATATTCCCCGTATAAAACATCATGCAGCCGGGAGAGATCACCGGGTCCCAATAGTAAACGGGCTGTATCGTTCCCTCTTTTTGTTGTATCCCATCATAAACTTTCGCGCCGCTGTATTCTATGCCATAAGTAACAAAAGGCCAGCCGTAGTTACCACCTGGCCTGATCAAATTGACCTCATCGCCACCACGAGGCCCAAATTCAATCTCCCAAAGCCCGCCGGTAACCGGATTAATTGCAAGGCCATCGGGGTTACGGAAGCCGTATGCATAGATTTCAGGCTTGGCACCAGCTTTGCCAATAAATGGATTACCTGCAACTGGCTTGCCTTCTTTAGTAATATGGATGATCTTGCCGGTAGTCGCCTCCAAATCCTGCGCCTTTACGCGGATATCGTCTGCTTGTCGGTCGCCCGAAGTGACGAAAAGATTCCCTTGTTTATCAAATATCAAACGCGAGCCAAACTGGCCCGCACCCTTATAACGCGGAGAGGCTTCCCAAATCACCCTGACATTTTCCAACTTGGTTTCATCGGCGGATAATTTACCTTTAGCTACAGCAAGCGTAGCTCCGTCGCCCGGTTGAGCAAAAGTCCAGTAAACCATCCTGTTGCTGGTAAAATCAGGATCTATGTTGATGTCGAGCAAACCACCCTGGCCTTCATATTGTACGGTAGGAAAACCGGTGATGGTTTTAACAATTTTACCATCTGTAGTTAGTATCTGCATAGTGCCCGGCTTGCTACTGATCAGTAAACGGCCATCAGGCAGTACATGTATACCCCATGGGCCTTTCAGTTCGGAGTTGATGACGCTAACCGTATATGGGGTTTTAGTTTTAACACTGCCGATGCGGGTCTGCCCTGCAAAAGCGGGTTTATAATCACTATTGGCTTTTTTTGTTTCAACAGGCGGTCCGGTTTGCGCTTTTACGTTTGCAGTTACCGCTAAAAGGACGGTGCCCAGTATAAATGATGTATATAGTTTTGAGAACATAGCAATGATTTTCAATTGATTTATAAATAGCATACAATGGTAATGGTTATATGTTTGATTATAACCTGTAATATATGAGCATGCTGTTTAATGCTGCCCGGCATGGTCATACTTTTGAAAGGGATAGTTTAATTTTTGAACGCGTAATATTTCCTGATGCAGCTATTGCACCGGTATCGTTTGAGCGGCAGCCAGAACAGGAGTACCCTGATGAGGGCGGCCCTTGGTATTCTTTTGATCTTTTCGGATTTGCACCTGCCGCAGCAATTCATCTTTATGGTTGTTGAGGGTACAAGGTAAAGGATACCCGCGGTATTGTCTTCAGGTTTAGCCTGCATGGTCTTTTAATTAGGGGCAGATGATTATACGAAATACACCTTAAATAGGTTATAACCTGTTTGCCGTAACCTTAATATTATCCTGCTTTCTGTTGTGTTAAGCGGAGAAGCCCTGCCGGCTGTTGAAACATGAGGATGGCTTTATAGCAATGCTCAAACAAATGATGTTCCCGGCTGTTGATCCATGTATTTTTGTTTAATTTTATAAATGATGACTATGTCGCAGCGTGAAGCGAACTCAGATAATCTAACTTTAGCCGCAAATGAAGACCGTTTCCGCGCGCTGGTAGCGGCTACTTCCGATATAATTTATAGTTTGAGCGCAGACTGGCGGGTGATGCGTGAATTGGATGGGCGTGGGTTCCTGAAAGATACCCATGAGCCCACAACCGATTGGCGGTTCAGAAATGTCCATCCGGACGATCTGGAACTTGTTAATAAAACGATCGATGCGGCGATTAAAGGCAAAAGAATATTTCAATTAGAACACCGGGTATTACGGGCAGATGATTCCACCGGATGGACATTTTCGCGGGCAGTTCCCATTCTTGATGACAAAGGCGAAATCATCGAGTGGTTCGGAACCGCCAGCGATATCACAGACCGCAAGCTGGCAGAGGCTGCCTTACTGGAAGCGAAAGCACAATCCGAGCGACAAAGGAGATTCTATGAAACGATTACCGCGGGTACGCCCGACCTGATCTACGTATTTGATTTGAATTACCAGTTCACCTACGCGAATAGCGCATTACTGTCCATGTGGGGCAAAACATGGGAAACTGCTGTCGGAAAGGGCCTGTTGGAAAATGGCTATGAGCCATGGCATGCTGAAATGCATGAGCGGGAGATCGATCAGGTCAGGCTAACGAAAAAACCGATCCGGGGAGAGGTATCCTTTCCACACGCGGAACTGGGCACAAGGGTATACGACTACATTTTTACGCCTGTATTCAATGCCGCAGGCGAAGTGGAAGCAGTAGCGGGCACAACACGTGATATTACGGAACGGAAGCAGTGGGAAGAGGCGCTCGCGCAAAGTTCGGAAGAACTACAGGCAATTAACGAGGAAATGGCGGCCACCAATGAAGAACAGGCTGCCTCGAACAAGGAACTGAGCGCCGCTAATGAGGAGCTGGCATTAGTCAATTATCAACTCCAGGAGGCGCAAAAGAAGATTGAAGAAGGGGAGGTGGCGCTCCGACTGGCTATCAGTGCGGCAAATTTTGGTACATGGTATTTACATTCCGTTACGCGGGAATTTATAACGGACGCCCGCCTGAAAGAATTATTCGGCTACTATCCGGAAGAAGCGCTCTCTATTGAACAGGCGTTGACCCAGATCGCCGACGAATACCGGGGCTTCGTGGCGGGCAAACTGGAAAACGCGATTTATAACAACGGCGATTATGATGTCATCTATCCGGTCACTGGCTTACATGACGGGCGTTTGCGCTGGCTGCGTGCCATCGGCAACCTTAAGGCCGACCCTTCAGGTTCTTTTTCCGCCTTTACAGGGGTAGTTATGGATATTACCGACCAGTACCTCGCCGCGCAAAAAATAGAACAGGCTGAAGAAAATTTGCGTATGGCCATAGAATCCGGCGAACTGGCCGTGTGGCACCTGGATGAAAAGCTTGACCGGATAATCGCCTCGCCGCGTTTCTATGAACTGTTTGATATCCCGCCGGGTGATGAAGTACTTTATGCCAGCGCGCTGGAACAGATCCTGCCTGAATACCGGGAAATGGTTAGCGATGCAGTGACTGCTTCGTTCACCAATGGCGCGCATTTCAATGTGGAATACCCCATACTGGGCGTCCGGGACGGTAAACAACGCTGGGTACGCTCGGTGGGTAAATTTGTTGCTGATGAAAAGAGCGGAAGTTACATTACCGGGGTAATGGCGGATATTACCGAACAGAAAATGGATGACATCCGCAAGAGCGATTTCATCGGGATGGTTAGCCACGAATTAAAAACACCGCTGACTTCCCTGAACGCAATTTTACAGATGCTTATCTTAAAGCTAAGGAAAAGTGATGACCCGTTCGTTCCCGGCGCATTAGAAAAGGCCAATACCCAGATCAAAAAGATGACCGGCATGATCAACGGTTTTTTAAATATTTCCAGGTTAGAATCCGGTAAAATAACGATCGATAAACAACGGTTCATCATGGGCGACCTGGTAAAAGAAATTATAGAAGAGGTGAACCTGACGGGTGTCACGCATGTCATTAACCTGCAGACCTCTGATAAACTGGTCATGGATGCCGACAGGGATAAAATAGGTTCCGTTCTTTCTAACCTGCTGAGCAATGCCGTAAAATATTCGCCGAAAGGCTCCGTAATCACAGTTAACTGCAGGCAGCTGAACGGCCAGGCGCTGATCAGTGTCGCTGACGAGGGATTGGGTATCAGACCGGAAGACCAGCAAAATATATTTGACCGGTATTACCGTGTTCAATCCAGCCATACCAACCATATTTCCGGATTTGGTATTGGTCTTTATCTAAGCGCAGAAATCATTCACCGTCATCACGGTCAAATCTGGGTGGAAAGTAATCCCGGCCAGGGCTCAGCCTTTTATTTTGCCCCTCTAAATATCAGTTGCTGATTTGACGCTGGTGCCGGACACATTGTAGCAGGCTGTTTCTGTTATTGATAATAACCCTAAATATCGGAGTAGCATAATATTTCAAAAAAGCCATCGCCAAAAGAGGTTAGATTATAAGTAAATGTAACACCGTATTGCAATGTTAGGAATTTAGCTGTTAAAGACTTCAATCCCTAATAGTTGCGTAAATTATTTTTAAGTATCAAAATATGATGGTTATTTGAATATAAATGGACGGGACTTTTTAACTATGATCATGCATATAAATAGCTATTCAGTTTTAAGCTTAGCGGCCAGTTTTTCTTGTTTCTTTTCTTCTACACCAAGGATAATGCCCCATGGCTGAAGGCTTTCTACTCGGTCGAAGATGATCTTGAGTACTGCTATGACTGGAATGGAAAGAAACATACCGGAAATACCCCAGAATATTTCGCCTATGACAACACCGAGAACGGTGACCAACGCATTAATCCGGACTTTGGAACCGACCACCAGGGGGAGAATGATGTTGCTATCGACCACATGGGTCACTACAAATGTGATCAGGACGTAGATGACGGTATTGCTGTCCGGCGATGTCCCTAACGTAATCGTCGAACTGATGATGAGGGCGGAAAAAATCCCAAAGTAAGGGATCAGGTTAAAAATGCCGGTTATGAGACCCAACAGTATGGCATATTGAACGCCGAGGATGGAAAGTATTACGCTGACTGCCGTAGCTACAATGGTCATTTCTATCAGCAGGCCTGTAATATACTGGCGAATGATCATCTGTACCTGTTCTATCACTTCGTGTACTTTTGCTTTATTTTCTTCCAGGAACACGGACTCGAGGAACTTTAAGATCAGACGCCGGTATAACAAAAAGAAGAAGGTATAGATAAAAGTAAAAACCAGGAACAGCAGAATAGATGATAAGGACAGTAATGTTGTTCCCACAAACGCGGCATCGGGCGAAGTGACCTTGCTGGCCGCAGTATTGACGACATTCAGTTGTTTGCGGCGGGTAATGCCAAAATTCGCGGACACCCAACCCCGGAAGTTCCAGAGCGAACGGCTGATCTGTGCTTGAAAAGCGGGCCAGTCTTTTGCAAGGTCCGCAAGCTGCGAACCGATCACATACATAACCAGCGTGATTAGTGAGAGGAATAAAATCACCGCGATCATGGAGGCCGCGCCCCGCGGCAGCCTGATGCGGCGCTCAAAGAACCTGGTTAGCGGTATGAGCAAGATCGCAAACAAACACGAAAAAATTAAAGGAGATAATATATCCTTAGCCAAAATAACCAGAGCGCCCAGCGCGAAAAGGCTGAAAAGCACGCAGGCGAGTTTGATATAAAAGGGAAGACGGGTAAAATTTTTCAGGTCCATATATGTATTTAATTGTTACGGTAATTTGACATTGTTGATCCGTAAATCTCGTAACTTAATTTCATGAAAAATAATCGTATTTTTTGGCTCATCGCGGTGCTATTCGTTTTGCTGATCACTATCTTCCGGTTAAAAATAAGCTAACTGTTTAATTGTCCCCAATATTGTTTGCCGGAGTTTATGCCCAGGAAAACCCAACCCATACCTGCTGTCAATCAGTTCGGTGATGAATCCGGTACCGGTGACCTGTACATGAAGTTTTTTCGTTTATTAAGCTGAGCGCTGTTGTTCCTTTAATGCTGCTATGATGTTTTCCACCAATTCGGTTATACGCATTGGTTTTTTGATCACCGCGAAAATGCCGATCCTGGCAGCCAATTGATCTATCCCCGGTAGGTCAGAAAGAACAACTACCGGCAAATTATGCAGATCAGGATCGGAGGTTACCTGGTGACAAACAGCCGCCGCGTTGGCATCGCCCAAAATAAAATCAATAAGCAAAATATTTGGTTTTTCCGCTTTTATCCTGTTTAGCATTTCTTCCTGCGCTTCCATGGTATCCATAGTAAAGCCAAGCGCTGTTAACTGGTTGTCGAGCGTTTGCAGTAATGCCAGATCATTAGAAACAATTAATATCTTTTTCATCTTGCTTAGTATCTATCTTGAACAGGGCAGTACAGCTTTTGTTTAACTGCATTCCTTTAAAATTATAATTTTTTAATTAGAAAAACATTTTAGGTGAATTTTGATTTTTAGGGATATGGATCAAAAAATATACCCTGGCAAGCCTTATCCCCTTGGCGCCACATGGGACGGAGAAGGGGTTAACTTTGCACTTTTTGCCGACAGCGCTACTGGTGTTGAACTATGTTTGTTTAAAAACCAGGACGACGAGGTAGAGTCGCAAAAAATAAAAGTAAATGAAAGAACCCACCAGATATGGCATGTTTACCTGCCTGGTGTTAAGCCCGGCCAACTGTACGGCTACCGGGTAGATGGGCCCTATGAGCCACAGAATGGAAATCGCTTTAATAAAAATAAATTATTAATTGATCCGTACGCCAAGGCAATTTCGGGGGTAATAGACTGGCACGATGCGCTTTATGGTTATGAAATAGGCAGTCCAGATGAAGACCTAAGCTTCAGCCAGATGGATAGCGCTCCGTTTATGCCAAAATCTGTAGTGATAGATCCGGCTTTTGACTGGGAGAATGACAAACCTCTCGGCACTCCTTATCACCAGTCGGTAATTTATGAAGCCCATGTAAAAGGCTTTACAAAAATGAATCCGGATATCCCGGAAAATATCCGGGGAACATATGCGGCTATCGGTCACCCGGTAACTATAGAATATTTGAAGCAACTCGGAATAACAGCTATTGAGCTGATGCCGATCCATCAGTTCATAAATGATCAGCACCTCGAAGAAAAGGGGCTAACCAATTATTGGGGCTATAATACCATTGGCTTTTTCGCGCCGGATGTGCGTTATTCAAACAATGGTTCAACAGGCGGGCAAGTTGCCGAATTTAAGCAAATGGTAAAAGAACTGCATAAGGCAGGAATAGAGGTGATACTGGATGTTGTTTATAACCATACCGGTGAAGGTAACCAGATGGGGCCGACACTATCATTAAAAGGTATTGATAATGCTTGTTATTACCGCCTTACGGATGATAACAAACGCTATTACATGGATTATACCGGCACTGGTAATACGCTAAATGCCATGCTGCCCAACGTACTGCGTTATATTATGGATAGCCTGCGGTACTGGATCACTGAAATGCATGTGGATGGTTTTAGGTTTGACCTTGCCGCTACGCTGGCGAGAGAATTACATGAGGTAAATCGCCTGAGCGCGTTCTTCGATATTATTCACCAGGATCCCATCATATCGCAGGTAAAACTGATAGCTGAGCCCTGGGATATTGGTGATGGCGGATATCAGGTCGGCAAATTTCCACCGGGATGGGCTGAGTGGAACGGCAAGTACCGTGATTGTATGCGCGATTACTGGCGTGGAGCCGATAGCATGCTGGGCGAGTTTGCTATGCGGTTAACAGGTAGCCCCGATCTTTACCAGGACGATTACCGCAAACCTACTGCCAGCATTAACTTTTTAACGGCTCATGATGGGTTTACGTTGAATGACCTCGTGTCCTATAATGATAAACATAACGAAGCGAATGGTGAGGATAATAATGATGGTGAAAGCAATAATCGCTCATGGAACTGTGGTGCTGAAGGGCCAACGGATGATAAAATGGTATTAGAGCTTCGCAAACGCCAAAAACGTAATTTACTGGCCACGCTATTTTTATCACAGGGCGTGCCTATGCTGGTAGCCGGTGATGAAGTTGGGCGTACGCAACAGGGCAATAACAATGCTTATTGCCAGGACAATGAGATCTCCTGGCTTAACTGGGCGGCAAATGACAATGAATTGCTGGAGTTCACTAAAAAACTCATCAGCATACGCAAAGATCATCCGGCTTTTCGCAGAAGAAGATGGTTTAAGGGGCAACCCATAAAAGGTAAGGGTTTGGAAGATATTGCCTGGTTCTTACCTGATGGGACAGAAATGGGCGATGATAACTGGAACAATGATTTCGCAAAATCACTGGGCATCTTCATGAACGGCAAAGGCCTGCATTATGTTGATCCAAGAGGGGAAGATGTATTTGATGATAACTTCTACCTGATCTTTAACGCGCATGATGAGCCGCTTGATTATAAACTGCCCGAAAAAATTTATAGTAAAGAATGGGGGAAGCTTTTAGATACCAGCGAAGATAAAACAGAAGAACAAGTATTTGGCGATAGTGATACCATAAAGGTAAACGGACGGTCAATCGTATTGCTAAAGCATCCTATTATAAAGTAATGATCGCGGATAGGGGCATAGGAGTTAATTTTGATGAGCAGGGAGCTGCAAAGGTAAAGGTATGGGCTCCCGAAGCCGAAAGCGTTTCATTGCGTTTAAGAGGTAGAAAGGCCGACTTTGAATTACGTAAAGCTGATTTGGGTTATTGGGACTTGCTTACCACACAAATAAAGCCGCGTGATATATACCAGTTTGTTGTTGATGATAAAGAATTACCTGATCCTGCATCACTGTCGCAGCCGGAAGGTGTGCATGGCTCGTCTGAAGCTGTTAACTTAAATGATTTTGAATGGACAGATGAGGAATGGAAAAATCCATCACAACAAGATTATATTATCTACGAGTTACACGCCGGAACCTTTACGGATGTGGGAACTTTTGATGGCATAGTCAGTAAACTCGATCACCTGATACAATTAGGTATTACTGCTATTGAAATTATGCCCGTCGCGCAATTCCCGGGGGAAAGGAACTGGGGTTATGATGGCGTATTCCCTTACGCGGTTCAAAACTCTTACGGCGGAGCCAAAGGCTTAATGCAACTGGTAAATGACTGCCATCAAAAAGGCCTGGCGGTTATACTGGATGTGGTGTATAATCACATTGGCCCCGAGGGTAATTATTTTAATGAATTCGGCGCTTATTTTACAGATAAGTATAAGACCCCTTGGGGTAATGCCATCAATTTTGATGATGCCGGGTGCGATGCAGTGCGGAATTATTTTATAGAAAACGCGCTGATGTGGTACAGGGATTTTCATATAGACGCTTTGCGATTGGATGCCGTACACGCCATAAAAGATTTTAGTCCGAAGCATATTCTGCAGGAAATGAAGGAGAATACCGATCTACTGATGACTCAAACAGGAAAATCGCATTACCTGATAGTTGAACTCGACCTAAACGATCATCGCTTTATTAATCCGATTGTTAAGTGCGGTTATGGCATGAATGCGCAATGGGTTGATGAGTTTCATCATGCCTTGCGGGTAACAGCAGGCGGTGAAACAGATGGTTATTATTCTGATTTTAACGGGATAAAGGACTTGGTCAAATCATACCGGGATGCTTATGTGTATGATGGTGTTTACTCGCCGCATCGTTTAAAAACGTTTGGTAATAAGGTGACTGATAATCCCGGTGATCAGTTCATTGTGTTTTCCCAAAACCACGACCAGGTGGGGAACCGTATGCTTGGTGAACGAAGCAGTCAGCTGTTCAGCTTTGAAATGCAAAAGTTAATGGCTGGTGCAGTGCTGGTGAGCCCTTATTTACCCATGCTGTTTATGGGCGAGGAGTGGAGCGCGCAAAGCCCTTTCCAATATTTTGTGAGCCATGGTGATCCTGAGTTAGTTGAAGCAGTAAGAAAAGGGCGCAAAGAGGAGTTTGCCTCGTTTCATGCCAAAGGCGAAGCGCCCGATCCACAAGCAGAAGAAACCTTTGATCGCTCAAAATTAAACTGGGGAGAAATGAATAATGTAATGCTTGATTATTATAAGACCCTTATAGCAGTGCGAAAATTACTGCCAGCGCTTAGCAACTTAAACCGGAAAAATTTAACGGTCACTTGCAACGAAGATCAGCAAACACTAACGCTTATGCGTTGGCACGATCAGCATAAAATATGCTGCCTGATGAATTTTGCGAAAGACGAACAGCCAATTGATTTGCCACCAAATGAAAACTGGAAAAAGACACTGGACTCCGCCGATACAAAATGGAATGGCCCGGGAGCTAAAGCAAACTATATATCGCCTCAATCACTTATCATTTATACCAATTGATCATGTATAACCCGGTCAGCACCTATCGCATCCAGTTTCACAAAGGGTTTAACTTTGCTGATTTTGAGCAGACTATTCCATATCTTGAAAAATTAGGTGTGAAAACTATTTATGCTTCGCCCATCTTCAGTTCGGTGCCGGGAAGTGTTCATGGTTACGATGGTATCGATCCTTTAAAAATTAATCCGGAGATAGGTAATGTTGAACAACTGAGAGCTATCAGCAAAAAATTAAAAACTAAAAATATTGGCTGGCTACAGGACATTGTACCTAACCACATGGCTTATCATCATGATAATACCTGGATGATGGATGTGCTGGAAAATGGCCGGGCATCACCCTACAAAACCTTCTTTGATGATAGCCTTACCGATAAGTTATTGTTTAAAGGGCCGATAATGGTGCCCTTTTTAGGCTCGGACCTAACTGATGCTATTGATAACGGTGAATTGACGATAGGATTGATTAACAACAAACCGGTACTTAAATATGCTGACCAATTATGGCCGCTTAAATCTTCATCTTATCAATATATTGCGGATGTCAATTCGATAAGTAAAAAACAACTATTGCAAATTGCCAATGATCAACATTATCGGCTTTGCAGTTATAAGGAAACAGATCACCTGATAAATTTCCGCCGTTTCTTTACGGTGAATAGTCTGATCTGTTTGAATATTCAGCGGGATGAGGTATTTAATAAATTTCACCAGCTCATTATTGAACTGGTTCGGGAAGATATTTTCCAGGGATTAAGGATAGATCATATTGATGGTTTGTATGATCCGGCTAAATATCTCAAGCAGTTAAGGAAAGCGTTGGGCGATGAAACCTATATAGTAGTTGAAAAGATACTTGAAAAAGGCGAGGAGATGCCTGCATGGCCTATACAGGGTAATACCGGCTATGATTTTCTGGCACTGGTCAATAACCTGCTTACAGGCAAAGGAAACAGGCATAAATTTACTGCTTTTTATAAAAGCCTAACTCAAGATACCACACCGGTTGTGCAACAGGTAAATAATAAAAAAGCCTATATTCTGCATAACCAAATGGCAGGTGAGCTGGATAATTTAACCGATCTTTTTTTACGGTCGAACATTGTAAAACCTAAAGAGGTAGTAAGGGATGAGATCAAACAGGCTATCGCGCAGTTTTTAATCAATTGCCCTGATTATCGTTTTTATGGCAACAGTTTTCCTTTGCATAAGGATGAGGAGATACTGATAAAAAAGATTTTATCAGCTATAAAAAATGCAGATAAAACATTATTGCGGGCCGTCGGCTTGTTAGAAACAGCATTCCTTCACTCTAAGGGCAACGATAAAGCGCTGCATTTTTATATGCGTTGTATGCAGTTTAGCGGCCCGCTAATGGCTAAAGGGGTTGAGGATACATTGATGTACACTTATAACCGTCTCATTAGTCATAATGAAGTAGGGGACGCCCCGGATGCCTTTAGTATGAATCAGGCAGATTTTCATAAAAAGATGAAGCAACGCCAAAAGCAATGGCCCCTGAGTATGAATGCAACCGCAACACATGACACCAAGCGCGGTGAAGATGTACGGGCCAGGCTAAACGTATTGCCGAATCTGGCAGATGAATGGCTGGAGGCGGTAAGAAGCTGGCAGCAAATGAATCGGGATATTAAACAAATAGGCGCGCCAGATGCCAATGACGAATATTTTATTTATCAAACATTGATGGGCGCCTACCCCATGCCGGGCGAAGATGAAGACGATTTCAGCGAACGTTTACGGGAATACCTGCAAAAAACAATGCGCGAGGCCAAGCTGCATTCCAACTGGGCAGAACCGGACGAAAAGTATGAGAAAGCCGTTCAGCAGTTTGCAAAAGCGTTGCTGGATAAACGAAGACCATTTTGGAAGAGTTTTAGAACACTACATGAAAAGGTTGCCGGGTATGGAGTTATAAATTCTTTAACTCAGGTAATGCTGAAGTTTACCTGCCCGGGCATGCCCGATGTTTATCAGGGTTGCGAGCATTGGGATCTCAGTTTGGTTGACCCGGATAACCGCCGCTCGGTTGATTATAAGCATCATCAAGCCTTATTAGCTAAAAGATCATCGCTGAAAACTCTTTGGGATAATAGATTCAACGGGCAAATAAAGATTTGGCTTACACAGTTATTATTACAGGAAAGAAAAGCCAATTCGCAGCTTTTTGCTGAAGGGAAATTCAAACCACTAAAGATAAAAGGGAAATATGCCGATAACGTATTCGCTTTTGTGCGCTACCATAAACCTACATGGTACATTACAGTTGTGCCGTTGAACCTAACGGGAATATCAATTACAGATTGGGAGGATACCCGCATAATTATTCCCGAAGATGCCCCTGAAAAATTTGAAAATTTGGTATTAAAAACAAACGGCAAGCATCAGCAGGAGATATTAGTTAAAGACTTATTTACAACCATACCTTTCGCATTTTTAAAGCTTGAGCTGCCTGACAGTGGTCGTTGTTCAGGTATATTAATGCATATTACATCATTACCCTCAAAATTTGGTATTGGCGATTTTGGTCCGGGAGCAAAGGCGTTTGCGGATGTATTGCATCAGTCGTATCAAAAGTACTGGCAGCTTTTGCCGTTGAGTCCGGTAGATAAAAACAGCCAGTATTCGCCTTATAGCTCTTACTCAAGTATGGGTGGTAATACCTTGTTGTTAAGTCCGGAGTTGTTGGCTAATGATGGCTTGTTAACTGTTGATGAATACGTTTTGCCCGATTCAGATAAAGTGGATTACAAGCAGGCATCAACTATAAAACAATTGATATTTTCTAAAGCGTGGGCCAACTTTAAAGATAGTGGAAGCGATTTCTTTAAAGGTGAATTTACTTCATTCTGTAAAAAAGAAGCTGCCTGGTTAGATAACCACGCCATATATGTTGTGTTAAAACATCAGCATAAAAACAAACCGTGGTACAAATGGCCCTATGAATTTAAGCTGCGGAACAAAGAAGCGCTTGATGAGTTTATGAAAACTAACGCCGATTCTATTAATAAAGAAAAATGGCTGCAATACCAGTTTGCCAAACAATGGGCCAGTCTGAAAAACTATTGTAATAAAGTGCAGATCCAATTATTTGGTGACCTCCCGTTTTATGTGAGTTATGATTCAGTTGATGTATGGGCACATCCGGAATTGTTTAGTTTGGATAAAAATGGCAATATGACCCAGGTAGCGGGTGTACCACCTGATTATTTCGCGGCTGACGGGCAGCTTTGGGGTATGCCTGTTTTTTGCTGGGAAATACTTAAAGAACAAAACTACGATTGGTGGATAAAGCGGATCCGCAAAAATCTCGAAAGATTCGATTTGTTACGATTAGATCATTTTCGTGCTTTTTCCAGTTACTGGGCAGTTCCTGCTGGCGAAAAAACGGCAGTTAATGGTAAATGGGAGCAAGGGCCAGGCATTCACTTATTTAATGCCTTAAAAAAGGAGTTTGGTAAACTGCCATTTGTTGCTGAAGACCTGGGTGATATTGATGATGCGGTTTATGAATTGCGTGATGAATTTGAACTGCCGGGTATGCGTGTATTGCAATTCGCATTCGGTAGTGATAATGCAGCTACGCCGCATCTGCCACAAAATTATACGGCCAACAGCGTATCCTATACCGGCACGCATGATAATAATACCACCAAAGGTTGGTACAATAAGGAAGCTAATAAAAGCGCCTTAAAACATTTGAAAAATTATACAGGGTCGGCCGTAAAAGAAAAGAATATCAATAACATATTTATCCGCATGGCGATGGCTTCGGTTGCTAAAATTGTGATAGTTCCCATGCAGGATGTGCTGGGTTTAGATGAGAGCTCGCGAATAAACATACCTGCGGCAACTGAAGGTAACTGGTTGTGGAGGTATGATCCATCAGCGCTCAAACACAAACATACAAATCGTTTACGCAAATGGATCAAAATTTATAATAGAATTTAATTAAATCCTGCAATTTTGCGATATCATGCACTATGATAAATACGAGATCATAGTACTTATATAACCGGGCAGGCATGAATTTACCGAGGGTATACTGTCTATAAAGTGCATAAACCCTTGTCTCGAATAAACCTATCTAATGATAATAAGCAAGTAAAAGATTTTCGGCGCATATTTAAATATTTATAACTTGAATTTAACTTGCATCAAATGCCCACGTTTTTCCCAATGATAAGGGCTTTGGCGAATGGCATGGTATTCAGCGTACAATAGATGAACGGATGTGGTCGGGAGTACAGGTTATTTAAATAATATTATGGCTGCAATTATTCGACGCCCGAAGATTATGAAGTTTATTTTATTGTCGCTTGATTGGGCTAAAACGCGTTCAAGATGTGAGGCTAAATCAGCATCGTTATAAAGTCCGTTTTGGGGCCAGCTTAACTATGGCCTCACGAAATAGTTTAATCTTATCGTTAAGCCGTTCATTAATAAATGAATCTTTTATCTCTAAGTCTTTAGTGAGTTGTTTCGAAGAAACATGATAATCCGTTCCATTGTAAGCGGATTTTCTATTATGCGTTACCCATACCTTTACATTGTAGGTATTGTCTTCTTTTTTCCTGTGTTTAGAATTACTCCTCTAAAAGTTGCCATTTAACAAGCTTATTGGTAAAACAATGGTAAAAAAACATAATAAATTGAACAATTTTATCGGTACAACTGTAAAAACAAAAACGCCACTTTTTTTATAAAAAGCGGCGTTTTTAGGCTATTTAAGGCCTTTTTGTTTAGTGACCCTTAGACCGCAGTTTTTGAACTTTTTTATTAAGGATTTAAAAAAAATGGCTTCAATTTCATCTCTTTAATATGTGTTTTTTGGAGCAAAATTCCCGCGGGTCCCAATACTTACAGGTACTTTCTCTATTTCACCTCCCGTAATTATCAAATAAAGAATTACCATCAGAAAAATAATCGATGTCTTTTAAAAGTTATTTGAATATCACCTGCTTAATCAAATGGGCCAAGAAGTCCATGCTCTCAATGATTTTGAGGCTTATTTATGATTGCTGCGAACCACCATCTACAATCTATTTTATTTAAACTATGAATGGTGATTCGGGGCGGGTTGACCATATAATTTCATGCGCTTTAGCGCATCGATTTGTGTGATCAGCTTTTTGAGGTATCGTTTTAAATCAATAAGTTAGCCGGGTCAAAGTTTCACGGAACAAATTTTTTTCCTTCTCAGAGGAGGAGTGGCGGCTGCTCTGGAATGTCCAACCTGTTATATCTCATAATTTTCATTATAGTTATTTTTTAATTCAATTATTATTTTTGCATTTAATTATAACTTTATGAAGCTGATTAATATCAGAGCAGATATTAATCAACTTTATAATTATAGCGTATAACCTATTTCAAGTATTTACTCCCAAAAGTTGAATTTATGGATACACCCTTATGCAAGAAAATGCTATGTTAAATAGATTCAGCACTTCCGCAAAATTGTACATGCTGATATTTATTACGGCCGTTAGCCTAATAGGATTGGGCATTTATGCTGTTGGCGATCTGAAAAAAATGGACGATAATACCAAAACCATTTATTCGGATCGGATAGTATGTATTCAACAATTATCAATTGTGCGCTTTGAATATGATTCGGAAATTCTCCCGGTGGCTCAAAGCGTTAAAAATCGAAAACTTACATTCGCTCAGGCAAAGGAAAGGGTACTGAAAGCAAAGGGAATCATTGATACTAACTGGGCTAACTATAAACGCACTTATCTTACACCGGAGGAAAAAGCACTTGTTAAACAAACAGAGGCAGTAAAAAATCAGGCTCATAAGGTAATTGAAAATCTTTTATCCATACTTACTAGGGGGGATGCTAAATCGCTTAATATATTAATTCAGCAGGGCGCATTTGATGAACCGGCTCCTTTAGCTTTAAAGGTTAATCAGTTATTGAGTTTACAAGTTAACGTTGCAAAGGAGGTACTTAATGATAATAAATTATTATACCGGCGAACAGCAATAAATTTCGTTTCTTTTATTTTACTTTCCCTCGTCATCGCCATTTCACTTTCGTTCTACATTATAAAAAATATCAAAGGTTTGATTAAAGATATTTTGAGCAGCAATGATATCATAAAAGAAAGTGAGGAAAAATACCGCTCGTTACTTGAACAAGCCTCAGATGCTATCTACCTGTCGGACATCAATGGGAATTTTACAGAGGTAAATGAAAGTTTGTGCAAAATAACGGGGTACTCCAAAGACGAATTATTACAGTTAAATATAAAAGATATTATAGACCCTGAACAATTGAAGGCAGATCCCATTATTCAATGGCAAAATCTACAGGAGCGCTCTGTAATCAGGGAAAGGCGCCTTATACGGAAAGATGGGAAGATATTTGAGGTGGAGAGTAATGTGAAGAGAATTGCGGATAATCAGGTATTGGTAATAGCGCGTGATATTACTGAAAGAAAACTGATGGAGGCGGGTCTTCGCGAAGCTGAGGCAAAGTTCAGGACCGCCTTTGAATATTCTGCCATTGGTATTGCTATGGTTTCGTTAAAGGGTAATTGGCTAAAGGTGAATATTAGTTTATGTGAGATGCTGGGATATTCGGAACAGGAGTTCCTTGCTATGTCAATCTTTGATATTACCCATCCGGATGATGACAGCTTAAACTTTGATGTGATAAATAGTGTTTTAACAAGCGAAAATGGTGTAAAACATATTGAAAAGCGTTATATCCGTAAAAACGGCTCTGAAGTATGGGCTTCTGTCAATACTGCTTTAATAAGAGATGCTGAAGGCGCGCCATTATACTTTGTTACCCAGATTTTAGACATTTCAGCCCACAAAAAAGCGGAATACGCTCGAAAGCTTATCATAGAAAATGAAGAACGGATAAGAGTGCTCTTTGATAATGTGGAAGGCGCCACCTGCCTTTTGGATACAAATTTTCGTTTAATTATATTTAACAATGTTTTTATAAAAACCAGTGTCCTGTTGAGCGGCGAAAAACCTCAAATTGGTGATGAAGTATATGGTTTTTTACCATCCGATGAAAAGAAACGCCGTTATGAGATACTCAACAGGGTATTGGCAGGCAATAAAGAGATATTTGAGGTTGAATACGAAAAAAATGGGGAGACTTTATATTTCAGGACTACACTTATCCCTATTATCATAGATGGAAAGGTTACGGCAATTTCAGCTTATTCTATTGATTTTACCGAACGCAAAAGGGCCGAATTACTTATTTTAAAAGGGAAGGAACTTTCTGAGACTATCATTAACAGTTTACCCGGTGTATTTTATTTGCAAAGTGCAAGCGGACAGTATTTACTCTGGAATAAAAACTTTGAAACGATGACGGGCTATACCCGGGAAGAAATTGCAAAGTTAAGAACAGAAGATTTAGTAGTCAAGGAAGACCTGGAGAAGGTAACTGATGCCATTAAAAAATTATTTATTGAAGGTTATGTAACGGTTGAAGCCAACGCAAAAATGAAAGATGGAACCAGGATTCCTTTTTTATTAACCGGAAGTCCTATTATGTATGAAAACCAGTTGTGTTTATTAGGAACCGGTATTGACATTTCATTGCGTATAAAAACAGAAGAAGAACTAAGGTCATCCGAGCAGAAATATAAATTGCTTTTTGAAAGTAACCCGGTGCCGCTAACTATGATAGCAAAGGATGATCTTTCAATAATTGCTGTTAACGAAGCAGCTGCTCATCTTTATGGTTACAGAAGAGATGAATTTTTACACTCGAGTGTTTCCATAGTTAGGCTCAAAGAGGATTTGGAAGCGCAAAGACGACTTTTTCGAACAGCGGTTACCAGTCCAACCGAACGTGAGGTTACAAGACATGTTAAAAAAGATGGAACTATCTTTTTTGTACAGACAAATGTTAATGATATTATTTACAATGGGCGGCCGGTAAGGCTTGTAATGAGTAACGATGTTACCGAAAAACTTAAGGCAGAAGAGTTGCTTAAAAAATCAGAAGCCAATCTGAAAGCTATAATGGATACAACCGATACAGCTTATGCCTTATTGGATAAAGAGCTGAATGTGGTAGCCTTTAACCAAATGGCAGTTAAATTTGTAAATAGTCAATTTCAACATAATCCAGTACAAGGCGACAAATTCGCTGATTATTTTCCAAAAGAAAGATTTTCTCAATTTCTAAGCTATAGTAACCAGGTGCTAATGGGTGCAAATATTAACTATGAGGCTAACTATCCCCAAAACGACGGTTCAGTATTGTGGTATGATGTAAGGCTGTTTCCTATCACTAACAAACAAAATGAAATATTTGGATTAATGATTTCGCTATCAGATGTTACCGAACGCAAAAAATCGGAAATACAACTGGCGGAACTGAATGAAGACCTCCAAAAACATATAAAAGAACTGGCCATATCAAATGCTGAACTGGAGCAATTTGCCTATGTTGCATCGCATGACCTGCAGGAACCCCTTAGAATGGTTACCAGTTTTATGACACAGTTAGAAAAAAAATATGGTGATGTGGTGGATGATAAAGGCAGGCAATACATACACTTTGCTGTAGATGGCGCTAAGCGGATGCGCCAGATCATACTTGACCTGCTCGATTTTTCAAGGGTGGGCAGAACGGAAGATGACCAGGAAAAGATAGATTTTAATAAGGTTGTTAACGAAGTTCTCGCCCTTTACCGCAGACAAATTGAAGAGATACGGGCTGAGGTTGCTTTTGATAATTTGCCGGTAATTTATACCTATAAAACCCCTTTTAGGCAGGTATTTCAAAACCTCATAGGCAATAGCTTAAAATATCATACAACGGATAAAGTACCTGTTATTAAAATATCCTGTAAAGAAACCAGGACACATTTTCAATTTTCAATTAAAGATAACGGTATAGGAATCTCTCCTGAATATTTTGATAAGATCTTTATTATCTTTCAGCGCTTGCATAATAAAGATGAATATTCCGGAACCGGTATGGGACTGGCCATAACCAAAAAAATAATAGAAGGCCTTGGCGGTAAAATATGGGTGGAGTCGTCAGCAGGAAAAGGCAGTACTTTTTATTTTACTATATTAAAAAAAGATAAATCATGAGTGGGATAAACATTTTGTTGATCGAGGATAACGAAGGCGATATTTTGCTTACGACGGAAGCTTTTGAAGATAGTAAAATAGCACACCATATAACCGCTATAAGGGATGGTGAGCAAGCCATTAGCTATTTTGAAGATTTAACTGATAAGCAGGAAATGCCACACCTGGTTTTGCTGGATATAAACCTCCCTAAAGTAAATGGCCACGAGGTGCTTACGTATATTAAAAGTAACGAGAAGTATAAAAGTATTCCGGTTATAATGTTAACCACGTCATCGGCTGAAAAAGACATTTTGCAATCTTATAAAAATCACGCAAACTGTTATATAACAAAATCAATTGACGTGGCCGATTTTATGAAAACAATTGCCAAGATTGATGACTTTTGGACCAATATAGTTTCTATCCCGGTTAAATAAAAAAGCTATGGCCAATAAAGGCGATCATAACATCCTGGTTATTGAAGACAATCCCGGGGATTTTGCCCTGGTTGAAGAGTTTTTGCTCGAACAAATTGAAGCGCCTTTAATTTCACACGTCTCCAGTTATAAGGAGGCAAAAAAGATCCTGTCTGTAAAAGAAAACCCATTCGATATTATACTTCTTGATCTTTCATTGCCGGATAAAACCGGAATGCCACTTATACAGGATATAGTTAATATAAGTTTAAATGCTCCCATCATTGTTTTAACAGGATATGCTGATCTGAACTTTGGTGTAAAATCACTTTCATCAGGCGTGGCAGATTATATTTTAAAAGATGAGCTCACCGCCTTATCGCTTTACAAAAGCATTGTATATAGTACCGAACGAAAACGAATAACCTCAGCGCTGGAAACATCGGAAAAGCGGGCCAGGAGCTTTGCCCGGCAGCTGAATAATATTTTAGAAGAGGAGCGGTCGCGTATCGCGCGTGAGATACATGATGAATTCGGCCAGCAATTGTCAGGCCTTAAAATGTCATTATCCGCATTAAAAAAGAATATAGGAGTTGACAGCAGTGTTGAGCCTATAATAGATACTATAGTGGGGGATGTAAATGATGGCATACAATCTTTAAGGCAAATAGCTAATGAACTACGGCCCGCTTTATTAGATAAACTTGGTTTATTTGCAGCAATAGAGTGGCTTGTTAGTGAATTTAAAAAGAAAACAGGTGTCGCCGGCCGTTTTTATGCCGATGTAAATCAACCTGCTATTAATAAAATGCTGGAAATTAATATTTTTCGCATCTGCCAGGAGGCGTTGACAAATATTACAAAACATGCTGAGGCTACTATGGTAAATATCCATATCGAAAATAAAAATGAGCGGTTCCTGATCAGGATAATTGATAATGGAAAAGGCATGAAAGATGCAACCCTGCACAATCCCTTATCAATGGGTTTATTAAATATGGTGGAACGGGCTAATCTTATCGGATCTAAATTAAATATCAGCAGTTCGGCAGATAAAGGAACAATCATTGAACTTATAATAAATACAAATGGCGAAAAAAATATTAATAGCTGACGATCATTCGGCAATCAGGATAGGTGTTAGGCAAATTTGTGCCAATGAATTTCCACTAATGCAATTTGGCGAGGCTGTTAATTATGCCGAAGTTTTTCAAAAGTTAAAGGAAAGTGATTGGGATATTTTAATACTTGATATTGATTTGCCGGGCAGAAACGGCCTGGATATTTTAAAACAGATAAAAGCTGAAAAGATAAAAGTGCCGGTATTAATGTTCAGCTTTCATAGTGAAGAACAAATTGCATTAAGGGCTTTAAAAACCGGCGCATCGGGTTATCTTTCCAAAGAAGCCGCGGATATGGAATTGATCAAAGCGATCAATAAAATTATGGAGGGCAAAAAATATGTATCACAGGCACTTTCAGAAAGATTTCTGGAAATGCTGGATGATAACGCGACGAAGGAACCTCATGAGCTGTTATCAGACAGGGAGTACCAAACACTTCTGCTTATCGCATCAGGAAAAACAGTTTCAGAAATTGCCGACATGCTTTTCCTGAGTACACCTACTGTAAGTACCTATCGCGCCCGCATACTTGAAAAAATGCAACTTAAAAACAATGCAGAACTTACTACTTATGCTATAAGCCAAAAGCTGGTATAAGGCTGCCTGTCAACCAAACTACTACAAAGCTTTAATAATTAGTTCTATAGCCCATTCATAGCTCAGTTAACAACTTTGAGGTGTTAAACAAGCAGCTCATGAAACAGGCCTTTAATCTTTACTTTTTGTATTGCAAAAATCTGCAATGTAGGAACTCCATTTTCCACCAGATGGTGGAAGTTCAAATTCCCTTTAGCATTGAAAACCTGATGGCAACGCATACGTGTGCCTGTTGCGGTAAACCATTGGTATCCGCAGTTAATATTGATATAAACCGGGCAACGGAGGAAGCCAATTCAAAAATTTAACTAAGTATTTGAATAACTGATACAGTTTAAAAATTAAACTAGCAGTATGTCAACCAAACCACTACAAGGCTTTCATAATTGTGTCTATGTTTTATTAGTTATCTATTAAGCAATTTTGAAGTATTAATCAAGGAAAGCAAATGAATGATACTTATACCTTTTACAATCTGTATTGCGTCAATATGCATTGCAATCAATCGATTTATCATCGTACCGACCCAACCCAAATTCTTTTTAGCGAGGATAATCTGCTGTCAATACATTATTGCGAGAGATGTAATCAGCCAATGACTTCGGCAATGGAAATGGAAATTGAGTATATAACTGCCGAGGCAGGTATAAGGTTGCCCGGCAACCCATTCTATGACACTAATTACTAATGAGCATGAAATTGGATTTAAATATCATCCTTTTATTAGGTTTTTTAACGGGCTATTGCCAAATACTGGTTACTACACATAGTTTGCTAATTTGGGCAGATAAAAAAATAATTGTTTCACTATTACCCCGACGGTGCTTTCCGACTCAAAGCCATAACGGCTTCAGGGCTAAATGTACTCCTGTTAAAACTAGGCATTGGTATCATATTTCTGTATTGTGCCTTATTATCCGGTTCGTTCGTTAGCGGATTCCCTAGTCCTCATGCGGGCGACCGGTTTTTATATAAACCAACACCTAAATACTAAATGACAACCATGTTAAAAAAGCAGAACTCAAATTAGATCCAATAAATAAAATGCGGAAGGAGAAAGGGATATATAATATATTGATCGTAGAGGACAATGCTGGTGATTTTGCACTGATTGAAGATTTCTTATTTGAGCAAATGGAAACACCGGTGTTAAGACGTGCCAAGAGTTTTCAGGAGGCAAAAAATATACTATTCAATGATAGCAATTTATTTGATGTCATTCTTTTGGATCTGTCATTACCTGATAAGGGGGGACTATCGCTGGTTAAGGATATGGTTGAACTAAGTTTAAATATTCCTGTTATAATTTTAACGGGTTATGCTGATCCTTCTTTTGGAATAAAAGCGCTTTCGCTAGGTGTTTCAGACTATATTCTAAAAGATGAATTAACCGCGGTATCCTTATATAAAAGCATTATATACAGCTCTGAACGTAAAAATGTGGCCTTGGCATTGGAGGAATCAGAAAAGCAATACAGTGAATTATTTCACCTGAGCCCTCAGCCGATGTTTGTTTTTGAGCTGGAAACGTTGAAATTTTTAGATGTTAACGAAGCATTTATAAAACATTACGGATATACGAGGGAAGAGTTTTTTATGATGAATTTAAGAGATATCAGGCCACCCGAAGAAATTCCCTCTTTTGAAACAGGTCTTTTAAATGATAGTAAAGATCAAAAAAATGATAATTATGGAATATTTAAGCACCTGAAAAAAAATGGCGAGATCATACAGGTTGATATTAAAAGCAATTTCATTAATTATAAAGGGAAAAATGCAAAGGTTACCATCGCAACCGATGTTACCGAAAGGTTAGACTATATCAAAGCTATTGAAGCGCAAAATGAAAAACTGAAAGAAATATCATGGATACAATCTCATATCATAAGAGCGCCACTTGCAAGGATTATGGGGCTTGTACAGATATTTAAAGAGATGGAAGTGGATAGCGAGGAAAAAAAACAGGTACTTGACTATTTATTGTTGTCTTCCAATGAGTTGGATGCGGTAATTATGAATATAACAGATTTATCAGGGATAACTGTTATAAAATAGAAGCTTATGATAAAAGACGCTTATCTCCATTTGTCCAGTAATAGAGCAATGACATTTTCTATATAACTTTTGGAAAAAATTATGAAAAAAAGAGAAGCTCAAAGAACCAAACTTGCAAGTAATATCAACATTGATCTTTAAATTTCAAAGGCTGCTGGGTCGGTAGGAGTAGTCAAATAGCTGCCGGCAATCACGTCGGCAATAAATTTTTCGAGATTTAAAAATTCACCGGCCATATATTAAACTGAAGAGGTAGCTTTAAGACTATTAAATTCGACAGTGTATTTCCATATTTTTGAAATGCCTTGTGAGGATTCGCGAGAGTATCTACTGCATATTGGAAAAATAATGCTGGCCGCAGTACCAAGACATTCGCCGATAAAATAAAGGGCTATCCCCAACGTCTGTGCTTTGGTGGACAAGGGGCATAAGTGTAGCAGGAACCGAAGAACTGTTTAATTTTCAGGTCGTAAATAATGGTGTCGATAAATGGGCGTACGAAGTCTTTGCAGGCAATAAAATGGTGGCCGTTTTTAAACCCGACGAAGACGTATACATGTCTGCCGTAATCCCGGCGGTTTGGATGAAGAAGTAATTGTCCTTATCGCAAACGCATTAAGGCACATTATTTGTAAGAAAAACCAAAATATCTATCTGATGAGTTCAGCATTTGTAAAAGAAGGCGAGTATCAAAAGTTAAGCGATGTTGAGCCGTCTATTAGTTCGTTGTCTTACTACCTCCGCCAAGAAAACGGCGGGCAGGTCATCCATGAAACCAAAAGTTTTTATAGCGAAAAATGCGGCCACCATGTCTACGAAATGAGTGACGGCCTGACTTATGCGCTGGACGATGATAACAAATGGACAATCATACTCGTTGCCTGTTGATCAATGAGCTGGACCTGTCCCAAATGTGAACGCGATCTGCCCTGAATGGATTTTCGGCATTATTGCAAACGCGTAAGCCTTGACACCCTGTTTGAGGGGCGGTCTGAAGAGCTGGTATTGGTTTTTGATAAGATACTGGCCGAGGTAGCCGACTGGCCTAAGGTGCTCATCAGCACGACACCCAACTGTATTGTGTTTTATCGCCGCACCGGATTCCTGGTCATCAGCCCAATGAAGAAATGGCTCGATATCAAATTCTACCCTAAAATCGCCCACAAAGATAAACCAGTCATTAAAAGTGTTGCCGCGGGGAAAAAGTTTGAAAACCATATCCGCCTTACCACGCTTGAGGAGTTAAAGCCGGGAATATTTATTTACCTGCGAAAGTCCTACGAACTGGTTTAAAAGGTTCCTAAAACATTTTTTTTCGCAGGCTGTAATTATTTCATGAAGCATGATTTTTTTGCCGTCGGTATCGGCGCATCCGCAGGCGGCTTGTCTGCGCTAAGAGAGTTCTTAAACCCTATCCCGGCAAATACTGGGATAGCTTATATCATAGTAACTCATTTAAAAAGGGAACATAAAAGTAGGTTGGATGAATTACTCAAGAAAAGTACATCGTTACCGGTCTGCCGTTTAACGGCCGACACCCGCCTTGAACCCCATCATCTTTACGTGCTGGCAGAAAACAGCATGGTCACCCTAAATGATGGCATACTTAACGTCAGAAAACGTCGCGCAAATGAAGTGTTAAATAATGCAGTAGATATTTTCTTTACCTCACTTGCCAGCGATTTTGAAGAAAAAGCCGTCGGCATTATATTATCCGGCTGCGGATCGGATGGATTAAAAGGAAGCAAAGCCATCAAAAATAATGGTGGCGTGGTATTAGTTCAAAGCCCCGAAAGCTCGCAATTCAGCGGCATGCCTGAAACGATCATTAATGAGGACCACCCGGTCGCAGAAGCGGCCCCGGCAAAACTGGCCGCAGTACTCCTAAGGCGTGTAGCGTAAAGACATCACAAATTTCAAAATTCCCTAAATCCTTGCAGAATTATTTCGCCTAATTATATTTATGCTCATGAAAAAAGTGTTGATCGTTGAAGATAACGGGGACATTATGGATATTGTCGATTACATCCTCATCGGCTGCGGATTTAAAGTGTTACATGCCAATGAGCGGCTAACAATCGAGGAAATTATCAAAATGAATCCCTGACTTATCATCCTGGATCATTTCCTGCTAAACGGCTTGGGCGGTGATTTTTGTTCAGCCTTAAAAGCAAATGAATTTACCGCTGCGATACCCGTATTGCTATGCGGCCCATAATAACCTTCAGCATATTGCCACGGAATGCGGGGCAGAAGGTTATATCGAGAAATCATTCGATTTTTCAGCTTTCGAACAAATTGTTGAACGACTGGCCAAAGCTCAATCAAATATGACGTGGTTGGGCTGATCATTGTTTATAATCGTTAAATGTATGAAACCGAATTAAATACAAATTATTCAAACATTTTTCCCGGCATCATACTTATCATCCAAAAAAGCTCATGAACCCGACTAAAACTTACTTTACCAAACAGGCTGTTAAAAACGGTTTCACGATCTTAAAGGCGGCTTTCAGCGGTTTCATGAATGACGTGGCGCTTAAGTACAGCGCTTCGCTGGCTTATTATACGCTTTTCTCCCTTGCGCCATTGTTATTACTGCTAATTTCGATGGCCGGTATTTTTGTAGGTAAAGATGCGAGCTAGGGAAAGATACGCTGAGATTAACGGCGTAGTCGGCGCTGATTCCGCCAAATCGATTCAGGATATGATCAAGCATTTGCAAGCCTCCGGAAAATCAACCATCTCGGTCATTATTGGCATCGTTACCCTGATCATCGGCGCGACAACCGTTTTTGGCGAAATATAGGAATCGATCAACCTGATCTGGCAGGTCAAACCCAAACCCAAAGTGGCATGGATCAAGCTCCTTAAGGACAGGTTGCTATCCGGCTCAATGATCGTTACACTCGGCTTTTTATTGCTTGTATCACTTATTGTTAATGGTGCCTTACTTGCGCTAAACACCAAGCTGGAAAGCTTTCTGCCCGCGATTACCGTTACCCTTTTCAATATCTTAAATGTAACTATCAGCTTTGTCGTCATCGCGGTGCTGTTTGGTATTATTTTTAAAGTCCTTCCGGATGCCAATATCAAATGGCGGGATGTCCGCTCCGGCGCAATCTTTACCGCAGTGCTGTTCATGATCGGGCGTTTGTTGATCGGCATCTATATTTCCAGTACAAGCTCCACTTATGGCGCGGCCGGATACTTGATCGTTATCCTGCTGTGGATCTATTATATTGCTGCTATTCTCTATTTCGGTGCCGAGTTCACCCGCGCCTATGCGGATTTCTATGGCATCAGGATCGAGCCGGCCGAATTCGCCGTGCACGTCGAGCAAACAGAACAGGCGAAAAATGTTAAGGCGGTGCCACCAAAACATGACATCGGTAAAAGTAAATGAAATGTTTGAAGTAATCGATTAAAACCATCGTTGTTATAACCCGCTACGAACTGGAACAACCCGTATAAAATATGTTTTTTAGTTATATATTGTTATTGAAAAACACGATTTAGTATTTATAAACAGGAATCCTTGTTTTATTTTCAGGTCGGTATTAATTAGGAAATGTCCAATAATAACAAAGTCAGCATTTACGGCGGCATCATATTCTTGAACTGCCATGATTTCTGATGGTATAAAAATACTGTCTTATGTATTGACTCGACTTTCTATAAGTTTTCTGGAATTATTTGTTTTATATACCCAAACCGTTCGATTTGGGCGTGTTTTATCAAACGCCGCGTAAATACATCAAAGAGCCAACCTTCCCGCGACTAGTAACGCCCTAGGGGTTATTTCCCTTTATGGCTTTTACCGAATCAGATTTTGAATTCGGCCCTGAATCTTTAGGCATGACAGTAGTGCTTTTTTTTTCATTTTGGAAGAGTCGTGTCTGACACCTCCGGAATCAGTTGAAATGTCCTGGGCAAGGTTTGTGAATCAGTTACATTGCTGGCATCCGTTTTATGCCCATACAAGAGGCATATGCCATGCAGGCGAAAAGTCCAATAACTACATATACTTTTTTCATAATTTCTGTAGATTTTATATCTAAATATTTATTCATCTTCAACTTACAGATGTATACCAAAAAGTTCATAACCTATGTATAACTGAACGAAGGTCGAGCCAGGTGGGGTAATTTGATAAGGTCAGGCGACAATACTATATATATATTAGTGCACAAACTGCATTAGCCATTGACCGGATCAAAGGAACGGGCGATCTCTTTACCGGGGTATTAGGTCAGGGAATAGATCTCGCCGCCACCGTAAAAAAAGCACAATCTATATTTCAATAATCTGATAGATTAAAACATCGTCAGTCCGTTTTTTGTCCTGCTGCTTACGGCTTATTCTATTTTAAACTACACTTGTAACACCAAAAAATTCTCACGTTGCTTCACTTAGGTCATTGGTATAGCTATTGTAGTCTATATGCTTGTATTGATAAATTTTAATTTACGATGACTTCAGCTGAATTTAACCGTTTAGGATACTACAAACAAATAGAAGCCGTTTTACGAGGAACCTTTCTTGCCGGCCGGCTGACCGATCGTCATTATGTTAAACTTTATAACCTGCATAGTTTTTATGTCGAAGTATTCTACGATGACCGCCATCATTTGATTACTCACTTCTGGGCATTTAGAAATACGCAATCAGTAACGCCATATTTGAATTCCCTAAAAATAGCCGTATAAAATAAAAAGGAAGAATTATGCCCTGGTATAACGGCGACTATCCGCCATCTTATAAGAATCAAGCTAAATATTTGCGCGATAAGGCGGTTGAAATCGCTAACGAAGTACTCAAAACTACGCATGACGAAGGCGAGGCTATTGCCACCGGACTCAAGCAGGCGCGTCTCCATTTTGAGCATCATCCGAACGAGATACCTGCAGACCAGCGCGGGCAAGATTTGATTACAGAAGCTTCGAAAAAACCGTGAGGAAGAAGAACAGGAGTGGGAGAAAAAAGTCATTTATGGCTTGAACAACCCTGAGCGGTACCTCGCTTCGAATTTGTCATCTACGTTCAGGTAGAGGACGACCGTTATGTAGGGCGACTTGGAAACTATGATGAGTTTATTTGAGCACTTTAAAATCGCGTTCCTGTACAGGCGACCATACCTTAAACTCGAGGTCGATCTTCCGGTTATGGATACGGGCGGCACACATAGATACAGAATCAAATACCTTTTGATAATACTGTTCAAATATGGCGCCGGGATGTACCGTAAAGATGACATTGTTATTATTCACAGCCACCATTTCCTGATATTCCGGCAGTTCCTGCTGCAGGTAAACCACCACCCGCTTTAAATATTCCGTATGCATAAACCTAAAGAATATCTTTAATCAGTTTTTCAATCGCTCTGCGATGACCAGTAATAAATCCGGCAACTTTCTCCTGTTCATCGATCATCAGTTGATCTCCATCATAAACCCAATTCTCTTCACGATCAAATAAGAGCCTCCCTAATGCTTCGATTTTTGGTGCCTCGTAACCCGGCGCTTCAACATGAAATAATTGGAGTATACCATAATCCTCCCGGGATAATTGAAAGTTCAACCTGCCATCAATTAATGCTTCAGTTACATCATTAAATTCAGGAGTTACCCGATGGGTTAGTTGACCTCCCTGTTTACGGTCAATGGTAACCTTTTGTGGACCTTTTAAAAATGCCTTATCCATGTGCCGTAAATTTCATAAAACAAAAGTGGATAAAAAAATGTAAAAAAGGTAAAGAGAATGCTAAAAATATTAGCATAACTTTATAGTCTTCAAATTTGGCAAACATGCTACAATTTAATTTACAACTCGAACTTACAAATAAACTAACTACAATGTCTGCTGAACAGCTCGATCAACTGGCTGATCAGGAAGGCTTTATGCGTTACCAGATCAGGACATTTAATCATAGTGCCGTGATCTTTGTGAACATCGAAGAAGAACCGCTTTCGCCGGAAGACATCGTCGGCTTTAGCGAAAATGATGTTTTTACGCCGGATGAAGTCAGGTTAATCGCTGTCGCCATCAGGCAATATAACAGTGACCATAAACTGAGTTTTGAGCAAATGACACTTGATTTTTAATGCTATACCATGCACCCAACGAAAGAAGAAATTATCAGTAAACTCAGGCAGGACATGATCCGCTGGGAGGGTTTTCGCCCGCCACAACCGGGCGCAAACAATGACCTGGGATTGGGCCTGATAGCCGCCGCTTTTCCTGACGGGGTATTCCCGACGGGCGCGATCCACGAATTTATCAGCAGTAGTCCGGAAGACACAGCCGCCAGCGGCGGATTTATTGCCGGCCTTGTTCAAAAGCTGTTGGACAGGGGAGGAGCCTGTCTTTGGATCAGCTATACCCGCCGTATTTACCCGCCGGCGCTGAAACTTTTTGGGGTCGATCCCGACCGCGTTATTTTCGTGGATGTACCGCTACAGAAAGATGTGCTTTGGGTCACCGAGGAAGCGCTGAAATGTGAAGGTGTCGCTACGGTGATCTGTGAAACAAAATACCTCAGCTTTACCGAATCCCAACGTTTACAATTAGCCGTGGAGAAAAGTCGTGTGACCGGATTTGTATTGCGAAAGGATGTCAAAAAAGTCAATACCACGGCCTGTGTTACGCGCTGGCAGATTCGCCCTGTGCGCAGCCAGCTAAGAGTCGGCATGCCAGGTGTAGGTCACCCGCGTTGGCAGGTTGAACTGCTGAAGGTCAGGAATGGCAGACCCGGTAACTGGACGGTAGAATGGAAAAAACAAAATTTTCAAACGATCAACGTACCACAGCTTACGGAAGAAACCCGTCGTTATGCCTAAGCGCTATGCGTCCATATGGTTCCGGCATTTACTCACAGACCAAAAGGCGATCCGCCAGCCTGGACTGAAAGGGAAGGCCTATGTCTTCGCCGAACCAGACCGTGGACGCATGCTCATTACCGCGCTGACCGATGCAGCCCGTAAATACGGGGTGGTGGAAGGCATGACGGTAGCGGACGCCCGTGTCATCGCGCCGAACCTCCAGGTTTTTGACGGCAAACCTGGCCGCAACCTGAAACTCCTAACCGGTCTCGCCGAATGGTTCCTGCGTTACACCCCGCTTGTACAGCTTGACCCGCCAGATGGCTTATTGCTGGATGTGACTGGCTGCACGCACCTGAAAGGCGGGGAAAAAGCCTATCTGCAGGAGATCGTGGCGCGTTTAAAAACTATCGGCTACGATGTGCGCCCCGCAATTGCCGATACCATCGGTACCGCCTGGGGTGTAGCTCGCTGCGCAACCTCCGGCTTAATCGTTCCAGAGGGTGAACACCGCAACGCGCTCATGCCCTTACCGCCTTCGGCACTTAGGTTACCCACCGAAGTGCTGTTAAGACTGCGCAACCTGGGGCTTTACCAGATCAGTAGTTTTGTCTATATGACGAATCCCGTACTGCGTAGGCGTTTCGGCAAAAATATGGTGCTGCGTTTAAAACAGGCGCTGGGCCAGGAAGCGGAATACTTGTTCCCGCTAAAAGAACCTGTGCCTTACAGCGAGCGTCTCGAATGCCTGGAAGCTGTCAGCACCCGCCCGGCGATTGAGATCGCTCTGAATAGCCTGCTCGAAAAATTATGCAAACGGCTTTACGGCGAAGGGCTAGGCGTCCGATCCGTCCTACTAACCTGGTATAGGGTGGACGGCGAGAACGGCAACATCAGCATTGGCACTAATCATCCCAGTAACCGGGTGCAGCACTTATTTAAGCTGTTTTTTATCAAACTGGACACCATTGCGCCGGGCCTGGGTATTGAATTGCTCGTTTTGGAAGCGCTAAAGACCGATCCCATCAGCAATAAGCAAAGTGAACTTTGGTCAGCGAAGGGCGGGGCGGACAGTGGCGACGTTGCCGAACTCCTTGACCGTTTGGCTGGCCGGATCGGTACTGATCATATCAATCGTTACCTGCCCGGTGAACATTACTGGCCGGAACGCACGCCGCAACCCAACACCGATATTAAAAAGAAACCCGAAAGTGACTGGCGAACGGACAAACCGCGTCCCATGCAACTACTGGATCAGCCAGAACCCATTGAAGCCATGGCGCTGACACCTGATTATCCGCCCAAGCTATTTATATGGAAAGGTGAACAGCATGTGATCGTAGGTGCCGACGGCCCGGAGCGCATCGAGCGGGAATGGTGGCTCGAACCGGGCGAACACCGGGATTACTATATTGCCGAAGATGAAGCCGGGCGCCGCTACTGGCTTTTCCGCTCCGGGCATTATAAGGCAGAAAACAAACAGCACTGGTATTTACATGGCTTTTTCGCATGAGTTACGTAGAATTACAGGTAACCACCAACTTCAGCTTCAGGCGCGGCGGCAGTCACCCGGAGGAACTTGTCGACTATGCAGCCGATCTGGGCTATGATGCGATTGGTATCACTGACCGCAACACTTTCGCCGGTATTGTACGCGCTTACCAGGTGGCTAAGGACCGCAATATCCGGCTGATTCCCGGTGTTCGTCTTGACCTGCTCGATGGTCCAAGTTTATTAGTCTATCCAATGGATAAGGAGGCCTATGCACGGCTTTCCGCGTTGCTTACATTGGGCAATCTCCGTGCAGAAAAAGAAAAATGCTATATATCTAAAAGGGATGTTTACCAGCATGCCGAAGGCTCTTATTTTATTATTATCCCACCTGACAGGATTACGCAGGATTTTGAATTTGAGCTGGTATTTACACATCATGTAAAAGATTACCGGGAAAACCTGCCAAATCTCTATATGGCCGCAACCAAGTATTATACCGGCGACGATGCCAAGCGCCTTTTTCTTTTAGCTGAATTAAATATTCCGCTGGTCGCCACTAATGACGTCCACTATCATCATGCAAACAGACGGGAACTTCAGGACGTGGTAACCTGCATCCGGGAAAAATGCAATATTTTTAATGCGGGCTATAAACTGCATCAAAATGCCGAAAGGCACCTCAAGGAAAAAGAGGAGATGGAGCGCTTGTTTCGGAATTATACGGAAGCGATCACCAATGCCCGGAGAATTGCTGATGCCTGCAGGTTTGACCTCAAATCACTGAAGTACAGATATCCCAGTGAACTGACCACGGAAGGCCGTACACCCCAGCAACAATTGGAGTACCTTGCCTGGAAAGGCGCGAACAATTTTTATAATAATAGGATACCTGCTAAGGTGAAAAAAGCGATTGAGGACGAACTGGAGATCATCGCAGCGCTGGATGTGCCAGATTATTTTTTGACCGTAGAAGACTATGTAACCTGGGCCAGGAACCAGCATATCCTCTGTCAGGGCAGGGGATCTGCCGCCAACTCAGCGGTTTGCTTTGTACTCGGCATTACGTCGGTCGCGCCTGATAAATCCAATTTGCTCTTCGCCAGGTTCCTTTCTAAAGAGCGAAACGAACCGCCGGATATTGATGTAGACTTTGAGCATGAGAGGAGGGAAGAGGTGATGCAATATGTTTATAACCGCTTCGGCCGTGACAGGGCCGCGATATTGCCAACCGTATTTACGCTCCATTATAAAGGTGCTGTCCAGGACGTGGGCCGCGCTATGGGGCTTTCGGTTGATGTGGTTAAACAGCTGTCAGATGCTTACGGCGATCTGTCCGATGAGGAAATTACTGCTGAACAAGTCGGTGCTTTGGGGCTTAATCACCAAGATCCGCATTTGCTGAAAGTGATAGAGCTGACCTCTTTGTTGATCGGTTTCCCCCGGCAGCTTGGCCAGCATACAGGTGGCTTTGTGATCACTGATGGCAAACTAAGCGATCTATGCCCGATCTTTCATGCCCGTATGGAGAACCGGACCAATATCGAATGGAACAAAGATGATATTGACGCGCTCGGTTTTATGAAGGTGGATATTTTGTCTTTGGGTATGCTAACCTGTATCCGTAAAGCTTTTGACCTGGTGCAAAGCCATTATGGCATTACACTCACCCTGGCCAATATCCCGCAGGACGATCCCAAAGTCTATGAAATGATAACCGCCGCCGATACGGTTGGCGTATTCCAGATCGAGAGCCGCGCGCAGATGTCCATGCTGCCGCGTATGAAGCCAACCTATTTTTATGACCTGGTGATCGAAGTGGCCATTGTCCGCCCCGGCCCGATTCAGGGCGATATGGTCCATCCTTATATCAAGCGAAGGAACGGTGAAGAAGCCGTGGATTATCCTTCCGAGGAAATAAAATCAATTCTTGAACGTACCCTTGGCGTCCCGCTTTTCCAGGAACAGGCCATGGAACTGGCCATAGTGGCCGCCGGATTTACGCCCGGCGAGGCCGATCTGCTCCGCCGGACGATGGCAACCTTTAAGTTCACGGGTATGGTCAGCAAGTTTGAACATAAACTAATTACCGGCATGACCTCCCGCGGTTATACCGAAGAATATGCCCGCCGTATTTTCAAACAACTGGAAGGCTTCGGCAGTTATGGTTTCCCGGAAAGCCATGCCGCCAGTTTCGCCTTACTGGTTTACGTTTCCTGCTGGCTAAAATTTTATTATCCTGAAGTATTCTGCGCCGCGCTTCTTAACAGTCAGCCCATGGGCTTCTACCAGCCCGCGCAGATCGTACGCAATGCCCGTGAGCACGGTGTCAAAATGCTGCCCATCGATGTTAACCTTTCCCAGTGGGACAATACCCTGGAAGCCAAACAAGGTAAATATTTTGCGCATCGCTTAGGGTTTAGAGAAATTGACGGGATTCGAAAAGAAGAGATGGACAAACTGGTGGCGGGCAGAACCAAACCGTATACCGCACCACATGAAATTTGCGATGCCGGGGTCAGTGTCGCCACCATGGAAAAACTGGCGAATGCCGATGCCTTCCGATCTATGGATCTTGATCGCAGGCGCGCGCTGTGGGAAGTGTCCGCCTTACATGACCGCCCGATACAGCTCATGCAGGGACAGCCTTCAGAAAGCCTGCATGAACCGGAAGTGAGCCTGCCGGAGCTCCGCCTATCTGAGCATGTCGTGCAGGATTATGCAACGACCGGGCTTTCTATCAAGGGGCACCCACTCAGCTTCATTCGGCACATGCTCGAAATGCTTCATATCAAAACCGCTAAAGACGCTAACCAAGCTGAAAATAAAACTGTTATCAAAACCGCTGGCCTGATTTTGATCCGTCAGCGTCCCGGTACGGCAAAAGGGGTGTGTTTTATTACACTGGAAGATGAAACCGGCACCACCAACCTGGTCGTATTTCCTAAACTTTTTGATAAATACCGTAAAGAGATTTTGCATGCCCGCCTCTTGATGGTAGAAGGTGTTGTAGAACGAACTGAAGTAACGCACGTTATCGTCAGGCGGGTATTCGACATCACCAGATTATTAGGTGACCTGACCGCCATCCGCAACGAGAAACAGCCTGTCTTAACTTTGTCAAGAGCAGATGAAAAAGCCTCTCCGTTTATTCCTATGGAAAAACCGCTAAAAAGTCAGCAAGCGGAAGATGCGATCCATAAAGGAAGAAACTTTAAATAAATAGTTTAGCTGAAAAGATCGCCCTGGCTTTTCATACCGGCCGGATAATAGGTCTTGACAGTTTCTTCCACCATCGATCCTGATCCTTTTTCATGAAGTACCGGCTCTAAGTCAGCAGGCCAATGATTGAATTCCAATTGCTCGGTATTCACATACCGCAGGTCTAAACGTTAGAAGCGAATTTACTTATATTTGAATACATGTTTACGATAAAACTATTTGTAGTCGGCTTTTCCCGTGAAATGGATGAAATACAGCTGGCGCAGCTCTTCGGCCCTTATGGCGAAATTATTTTGCTGACCCATTGCCCGTGACAAGGAAAGCAATAAAATCAAAGGCTACGGCTTTATACCAAATGGATGACGATGGCGCAAGGAATTCTATAGGCCCTTTACGGTTCGGAGATGATTGATCGCAAACTGGAAGTTCTTTAGCTGAAGATAAATCTATCGTAGCTAAGCTGGTGTTCAATAGACCGGTTACCGCGCATGTCCAGGTAGAGCGCGATTCAGCCAAAAGAAAAGACCAAGGATTTCTAAATAATAATATTACCGCTAAAAAAGCATTGCGCGTTCCTGTGAAAATTTGTGTAGTTTAAGAAAAGCCAAGGGCTTTTCCGTTGAAGCGCCAGCCGTATTGTGGAAATTCCGCAAGGGCTGACCATGCAATTCCGTGCCCTGCGTTCTTTGTATTGTGTAAATGAACTTTCAAAATGCACTTGAGTGTTAGGCAGTAAGCATGATCAAAGTGTTGCAGAATACATTGGTCGATTTTCCGGAATGAGTGATCAATGGCTACATATTCTCCAATCAGAACACCACATAGTATTTGTTACCATGTTCTTATCAAAGGACAAAAATGAGATGTACAGAAGATTCATCTATACTTTACCTGATTTCTGATCCAATAGTTTCTGAATATAATTAAGGATATCATTCCGGTCCTGAAGTTTAATGCCGTTAAATTCACGCACGATCAAAGCGTTACCGTCAGGCAGATCGACTTGCGGATAAAGGCATGCGACAGGTTTTTGCTGTGCTTTGGCAAATCGTACAGTATGCATCGTACCCCCACCAACTTTCGTTTCAATAACGGCCAGTCCTAATGACAATGCACTTTGCAGACGGTCGCGCTGAACAAAATCACCTGCTCTTGGCACTTTATTATAGGGTTGTTCACTAATCAGCAAACCGTTGTTTTCCATTATGGCATCAGCAAGGCTTCGATGCTCGGCGGGATAGATCAGTGGAAGTCCGGAAGGAGTGATCGCGACCGTTGATGCATGGTGTTCCACAGCTGTACGATGTGCTAAAGCATCACACCCTTTTGCCAGTCCGCTAATAATGGTAAACCCAGCTTCTACAAAGTATTTCGCCAGTCTGGGACCAGCTTTCATGGCATAAGGTGATGCATCGCGGCTGCCGATGATCGCAACGGTCGGTTCCTGCAGGCAATGGAGGTCCCCTTTAAAACTGATCAGGGGTGGAAGATCTGGCAATTGGCGAAATCTATCCGGATAAGCATGATCTAAGGGAGATAGGATACCAATACCTGAGTTGACAGACCTTTCCCACATCTCAAGGCCCTTACTGATCGAATCTTTTATGTCGTCCGTGTTATTGATATTTAGGAGATCCGGTATTTCCTCAATACTTAAAGGGAGATCAGACTGGATCAGCTTTCTGAGTGCTGCCGGGCCATAGCCGTTCAGTTGCGAAATACAATATAATATCTGAGTTCCATTCATAAGGGTAAGTTTATATGGTCCGGGATAGGAAATGACCATATATTACGGCCTTGGGCCACACGGTTCGTATAGCCCGGGTGATCTCACGGCTTGTGGTTCCGCTGGTATAAACATCATCAATGATAAGGATATTACGGTTATTCCAATCCTCATCTGAACAAGCAACATATACTCCCTGGACAGCTTGTTGTCGCTCTCTAAGGTTCATATATTTCAAATTGGATACTGGTCTTGTTTTGTAAAGAATTTCCGGGTGATAGGCATAGCCGAGCAAAGACTCCAGCTCTGCACCGATCTCATCAAGTGGTGAAGAAACGGCAGACATTTCCCTGCTGTTCAGTGCCCTGACAACTAAGTCGAATTTGACACCACGTTCCCTGACACTCTCCACAAAAGCCCTTTTTTGGATCGCCACTTCCAGCTTATCACCGCTTTTGAAACGCCAAACTTTTTCGTTGTAAGCCCCGCCACCACGGTTAGCCGGGACATATTCCAGTAAATAAACATTCCTGTCATCACCATGATCCACGGCTTTATAAGGCATGACCAAGGGGCGTTCGCTGTTATTGAACCATTCCGAAAAATACCGGAGTTCCATGGCTTTCACGCTTCGGTACCCTGAAAGCCAAAGGTGAGGATCAAATGGTATTTCAGTCAGTCCTGATAGTATTTCGTAACTGGTCTGCCAGTCAAAATTTACCTGCTGATTGTTTACCTGAAAGAGTTCAGCATCCTGCCGGTGTTCAGACGGATCTGTACCAAATGCCGGTATCATGTGGTGAAGGTTTATTCCAGTGATATCACCCGCTGCGACCGAAGCGGACAGGTGCAAGCGTAGTATACTGCTAAAGTTCATATCTGAAAATAGCAGGGCGATCTTTTTATCCGGATGTCTCAGGCCTGTATTAAAAAGATTGATAGGCAGGCGGTGTAAGGCATAATGATCAAGAAGAACAGGTACGCGGTAAGCCCTTTGCTGATCTTCTGTCAGCAGATCGAAATAGAGCGGGCTTTTAATGATTGTAGATGACGGGATATCCGCGTAAATATTTTGGTAGGATAAGCCATGTTTGTTGGCTTCTTGCTGGTTATCTGTATTTTCCGAACAGTCTATTACGGCACCAAATCCTTTGTTGGAAAGGTAACTGAATATCGACCCCGGGTCAAGCAAGGCACCGTCCGGTAAACGCTGGCCCATAGCTGCAACGAATAAAGCATTTGCGTTATAACTCATTTATCAGTATCCCAAATTATTTTCGGAAAATTAATATTTTTATCACAAAAACATTCAAATGGCCCTTGTCACTTTTTTTGTTAAAAAACATGTCAGCCTGAACACGACAGATGCTCCGGCGGTTATGACCAATAACCTTTTACTCCGCGAGACCCGGATGTACTTTCGGCTGAATTTTCTGAACATTACCGATGAAGCGTTCAAACAAGGCCGCTCAGGGGTTGATCTGCAATTACAGATTGCAGTTCAGGGAATGCCGCAGTTGCTGATCAATAAATTATTCCGGTACCACGGCTCATTCCCTTCTACGGTCGGGTATTTGACCAACCAGCGTTATATCGCAAATGATGGTGAGCATTTTTGTACGACCTGGAGCCGCACAGAAAACCGATATACGGAACTTCTGCATATCAATTATACTGTTGGAGAGATCAATCGTTTTATACCAGTAAATTCTTCCCTATGGACGTAAACGAAAAAATACACTATGCGAACAAGTTATTCGCAGAAAAAAATTACGAAGATGCCCTGCGATTATATATTGAGATCGTTGATGAAAGGCCCGGTGAAGCGGTGCTTTATAATAACGTTGCATCCATATTATTTGCAATGGATCGCCATGTGCAGGCACTTGAATATTATCATAAAGCCAAAAACAGAGGCCTTGCTAACGCAGAGATGTTTTGCAGCATGGGAGCCTGTTATGAAAAGTTAGGAGACACCCAGCATGCTTTAATTGCTTATACCGGTGCTATCATGTGCTCACCAACATCCGGAAAATCTTATTACCTGCGCGGGCGGGTGCATAGGAAACTTGGTGATCTTTCGGGATCGGCCGCTGATTTTGATATGGCAGTAACTTATAACTATTATGACTGAGCATCGTTCAACTCATATTTTAGGTGCCAATGAATGTTTGCAATTCTTTGCTCACAGTGATACAGGATTTATACTTGAAAGGGTTTATCGGTTCGGGCCGTTCTTTATGGTTTGCCGTAACCATATCACTGAAGGCCTGGCCGGTTTGAGTAATGATGACCAAAATATTTATGAGGTTTCCTGGGAATTGACCGGCAATGAACTGATCTACGGGAATAAATATATGATATTGGAAGGATGGGGAGATGAACAGAGTAGTGGCAACGCCCAGTTCGAGGGCCACAGACTGGCCGTTCCGGAATTGGAAATGTATAGAGTATTAAGAAATTTAATGAAAATGCATCCGGATCTTTACAACCCCGAAAATTATGATCAGGTAACCGCACTGGATGATTACCATTTCGATTAATTATGGTCTGATCGGCTATTACAGTGTTATTACTTACATCAGTTAGTCCTATGCAAAGTTCTACAAATAATTAAATGATTCAGATGGTATCCTCCGGAACTGTGAAAGAGCGAAAATGGGAAGACAAATTCCAGCAAATTAGAGAATTCAAAAATACAACAGGGAGATGGCCTGTCTATGATCGTCGCGCCCCGAAAAATTCAGAAAGCATGCTGGCGAACTTTGCGTTTACGCAAAGGAAAAAATGGCGTGAAGGCTCGCTGTCTGAAAAAGAACTTGAAAAATTATCTTCCATAGACTTTAGTTTTGAAGTAAAAACAGACAATTGGCGTGAAAATTTTGAGCGGATCAGAGATACGTTGATCGCAAAGAAAAGTGTATCGGTAGCTAATATCGGACAGAATGATTACGCTTGGATCCGCCGTCATTACGACGATCTAAATGAGGGCAGTTTATCTGATGAAAAAGAAGAAGCGATCAGGTCACTTAAACTGGAAGAGTATTTTCCGACCTGGGATCAGGAGTATCATCAATTGGAGAATTTTAAAATAGAACATAAAAGGTTACCGACACGTGGCCTGAACAAGAGTCTTAATTCATGGTTAAGAAGTCAGATCACTGGTTATAAAAATGGAAAGTTAACCCCAGGACAAATATTTAAGCTTGAAGCTGTCGGCGTCGATCTTCAAACTCGAAAAGTTTTAAACGACGCCGACAACTGGAAGAGGAAACTTAAAGAATACATTGATGCTTCCGTACAAAAATATGAAGGAGCCATTAATAAAATGCCAACTAATGTATACACCTGGGTGCAAACGCAGCGAGCAGTATTTCAGGGAAATATGGCTAATCGTAAGCCATTAGAAGATTGGAAAATTCAAGAATTAAATAAGACCGGTTTTAAGTGGAGCGGTGACGAAGTCAGGGAAGAAGAATGGAATAATAATTTCAGAATTCTTTGCGATGCTTTGCAGCGCCAAGGGTTGAATAATTTTTCAAATCAGGATGGCAAGACACCGAAGATTTATGTTTGGCTTAATAATCAACTTAAAAAATTTCGTGAAAATAAGTTAAGTAACGGTTATGAAAACAGGTTGCGTAATATCGGCTTTAACTTTAGCGGCAACGGTGTGGTTAATTCCTTTGATCAGGATTGGTTAGATCTGTTATCTAAATTTCTTGATAACGTAAGTTTTGTGGAATTTGATGAACGACTTGACTACCTTAATATGCTAGGAAACACCGATATTAATATTTCTACATTCAGGCGAGCAGAACATCACGGCTTACAAAGCGAATTATTTAAAGGCGGAAATGAATTTGAATGTGCTTTTTGCGGTTCTTTTTTTCCGCGTTCACTCATGGTTGCTGCTCATATAAAACCAAGAGCTTTGTGTTCTGATGAAGAGCGTTTGAATTATAATGTGATTGTTCCAGCTTGTAAATTTGGATGTGATGAATTGTTTGAGCGAGGATATTTTAGTGTTGTAAATGGTAACATTATCATCTTGAAAAGTCATCCTGTCACACCGATCGTTGAAGCATATTTGTCTAAATTGAATGGTCGACGAACTCCATATTTTCAGGAAAAGCGCAGACAATTCTTTGCAGATCACCATGCTTACCATTTTCATACCGTTTCATCAAACCACCTTATTGAATGATGATTGTATATGATATTATTAGGCTTTTAAATTACCTACTGTACTTCTTATAAGCCATAATGGACTTTTTGAACGAAAAAGTAGATTTTAGGTAGTTTCTTCATATTACGCACCAGTGCTGGGTTCTAGTGATTGGGTATTGCCGACAATATTGATATATAGTGCAAAGAATGGGATTCCGGCTGTGCCATGTGGATGGTCTTAAATATTAAGAGGCGTCCCGCGAACTGGCGATGTCACTGAGTAATGTGTATAGCCTTATGAAAGTGACCTTAAGGGTTATCCGCGCCCACCTGGATCATGCAGGCGCGGTTGTCCTCGTTTGTTCGCTTATGGAGCAGTTTGCTCCATTAAGCTTCGTAAAACACCGTTCCGTAATCTGTTATTTTTATTTTGCTCTGGCCGCCGGGTAGTTTGCTTAACTGGATCTGGGTACCGATTCGGTCTTTAAGGGCTTCGACGTGCGAGATGACGCCGATAGTTTTCCTTTTAGCTTGCAGGTTTTCAAGCGCTGATATGGCAACGTCGAGTGTATCGGCATCGAGGGTGCCGAACCCTTCATCTATAAATAACGAATTAATCTGTACTTTATGGCTGGCTAGGTCGGAAAGGCCGAGTGCCAGCGAAAGGCTGACCAGGAAGCTTTCGCCGCCGGACAGGCTTGCGGTCGGCCGTACAACATCGGCCTGGTAACCGTCGATGATCAATAGTTCGAGATCATTTTCATTGCTTTTGAGGATATGGTAACGGTCGCTCAGTTTTTGCAGGTGCAGGTTTGCCAGATCAGTAAGCCTGCTTAAGGTAAGGCCTTGCGCGAAGCGGTTGAACTTTTTACCATCCCCTGAACCTATAAGGGCGTTGAGTTTATTCCACCGGGCAAATTCGGTTTTTTGGATCTCGATCTGCTGCGCGATCTCTGCAAATTTAGCGCGTGTGACCTGGTCGGCCGTTAATACTTGTTTTAGTTTTCCGATCTCTTGATTTAGTTCCGAGTATTCCAATTTGACCGCATCCAGTTTTTCTCGTAATTCTGGGGCAGTTTCGGTAGTTAATTCTTTGACAGCTTCGGTTTTTAGTGATCCGGAAGTAGCAGCCGTTAATTCCTCTAAAGAAGCGATCCTGGTCTCCAGTTCTTTGCGCAAGCGGGTTAATTCTTGGGCGGTAGATTCTGCTAAAAACAAGGCTTGTAAAGCTTCCGTATTAGCGATGCCTTTTTCGCTTAACAGTTGTTGCAGTTTTTGCTGCAATCGCTGTATTTTGGTAGTCAGCGTGGCCTGTTCGTTGGTTTTTTCAATGATGCGGGCTTCGGTGCCTTCAGCGAGTTGCTTTTGCTGGTTAAAGGCTTGATTGGCGGTTTCTTTTATTTTATTGGCGGAAGCGATGTCTTGTTCCAGGCGGGCGCGTTCAACTTCGGGATCTTTTTGGCCAAATAGTTCGCTGCGTTGTAAGCGCAGGGCATTTAATTTTTCAAATTCTAAGACGTGTTCTTTCTCTCGGTCTGCCATCTCGGCTACCCGCAATTTAATGCTTTCATTTAGACCTGACAGTTCGGTTGTGAGGGTAGCCAAGTCGATCTGTGCCTGCTGGCGCTCGTTAACGGTTCTGGTGTAGGTGGCTGCTCTGCCGGATAATATTTGTTCGGTCTGCGGGAACTTTGCTGCATCAAAACTAAGTCCTAACAGCCCGAGCAGATCGCTGATAGCGGTTGAGTTAACCGTGCGTTTTAGTTCGGCCTCTTTTATCAACCCGGCTACTCGCGCGATGTGGGTCTTGAGGGTGTCTATTTGTTGCTGCAGGAGTGCGGACTGGCTTGTTGCAGTTTGCAGATCGGCTTTTATTTTTAATAGTTCGGTTTCTGCTTGCTGTATTTCCTTTGCCAAATGTCTTACGGTCGACATGGTTTGTGTTAAGGCTGTTAGTTTTTCTTGGTTCTCGGTAATTTTCGCAGCAATGGTTTCCGGGTTTAGGGTACTTGGTAAGGTGGCCAGTTCGTCTTGTTTTAATTTTAGGGTCACCGAGCGCGTGTTCAGCGCCAGGCTGTCCTTCTGAAATTGCGCGTTAAGAGTATTAACGAGTACTTCTTGCTGGTTTCTTTTTCGTACTGCGGCGCTTACGTCGGCGTGGACATGGGTTTCGGAATAAGGATGGTGTAATGCGCCACATAAGGGGCATTCCTTGCCTTCAGCGAGGTTATCGCGGTCGGCTTCGTATTTTTGGATGCGTTCCTGCACCAGTACCAATTCACGCAGATCTAAAAGGTGCCTGCCAGCTTCATTGTTTCTTTTATCAAGTTCTGTTAGGCTTGTGGTATCGTTGATAACCTGCTCCTTAATTTGAGCTATTTCCGTATTTAATTCCCGGTAATTGACGGCAAGGCGGTATTGTTGTTCGTTGGTTTGTATAAGAAGTGGTAATTGATGGAGTTCTTGTTCTAGCGCTTCCGGCGTTTGATCAGCAAGTTGAAGATATTTTTGCATGTTTAAGCCAGTGATCAAAGTTTGCTTTTCCTCGGCCGCTGTTTGCAGGCTGGTGATATGTAGTTGATTTAGCCTCGCTTTTTCCGTTTCGTCATTTACGGAGCGGGTATAAGACTCGCTTTCTTCAAGTAGTGTTTTAGCTTGCTTGTCCTGTTCCTCGAAATTATGATAGAACTGCTGTATGGTAAGGAGTTGCTTGTCTAGTGTTTTATCGTTGTCATGGTCAATAAGCCATAATTCAAGATTCTTTAACTTTTCGTTTAAGTGCTCATTTGCCCCTGTTTTTTGTTGATGGCTGGCTTTTAAGTTTTCTACGAGTTGCCCGGCTTGTTCCTTTTGGAACTTTAACCCGGAAACTTGTATGTCCAGGTTTTCGAGCTGGGTGTCCATCCGGGAAACTTGCGCTAAAACAAGCGCGTCATCGCGGAGTTGCTGTTGTGCTTTTCCTAAAATGAGGTTGGCGAGTTGTAATGCCTTCGTGGATTCGGTAACAGCTGTCTTTTGCCCAGGCAGCGCGGCGTTAAGCCTTTCTATTTCTATCTTTACGGTCTCCGCCTGATCTTCGATGGTTTTGATCTCGATGAGTTGCGGCCTGAAGCTGATAGCGACTTCGTGGCGTTCCAGTGAATAAAAGCCAGGACGGTTTTGCTCGAATTGTGTTTGTTTTTCGGCGAGTTCCGTAGTTTGGATCTCCAGTTGCTCTTTTAGTTTTTCAAGTGCAGCCAGCCAGTTCAGGGCACTGCTTAGTGCCAGTTCTTCCTTCTTTTTTGTTTGTTCGGCTACAGCAAGTTCATCGAGCCGGTTCTGATAGGTATTTACCTCTTCGTCAGTCAACAATACGGTATCTTCCAAACGCTCATTGAGCGCGTCTAGCTTTTCCTTTTCCTCCCGCTGTCGTCCAAATACGAACATGGAAATTTGCGAATAGATAGCGGTTTCGGTTATTTTCTCTAACAAAGAACCTCTTTCGTCGTCCGTGGCCTTTAGGAACCTGGTAAAATCACCCTGCGACAGGATCACCGAACGCAGGAACTGCTGGTAATCCAGGTCGCAGAGTTCAACAATCGCGGCTTTTGTTGAAGTAGTCGTATTACCCCCGATGATATCCCCGGTGGCTACTTCGGCCAGTTCCATGGTTTCATTCCGTATGATGCCGTCCGCACGGCCTTTGCTCCGCCGGATAGACCATTTGGCGCGGTAGGCTTTACCCTTTATTTCGAATTCCACTTCGGCAAAGCTTTCCACCGCATGTCTGGACATCATTTCCTTCGCGTCCTTGTCGTAGCGGTGGACCTTGCCGTATAAAGCGACGGTGATGGCATCCAGTATGGTCGTTTTCCCGGCACCGGTCGGGCCGGTGATGGCAAAAAGCCCGCTGTCGGTGAAGGGCCTTTGGTCAAAACGGATCTCCCTTTCGCCCCTGAGCGAATTGAGGTTCGAGAATTTTACACTTAATATTTTCATGGCCGCTCCTCCTGTTGCATGGCCTCCAGCGCTTCCTTAAAAGTGCCCAGCAGCTCACTATGATCGGTTCCTGGAAATACAGACTCACATTTCTTAATAAAGACAGCCGTTGGGTCAAGATCACTCAGGGTCGTAGTTAAATCGGTCAGTTCATTAAGCTGCCGCGCTTGGTGCACCACTCGCTGGCGGGGGAAAAATTCACCGATGAAAGGTCTTTGCGCTTTGAGTGTATCGAGTTGTTCAAGAAGGTCGGGAATAGGAGCATCGGTCTCTATTTTCAATTCTATCCAGGGCGGGTATACTCTTCCTTCATCTTCTAATAGTAGTATTTGCCTGCGAATGTTGTCCAAAGTGCCGCTGAGCCTGATAAGTTTGCGGCAGCAGGGTACTTCAATTTCTTCAACTTTGCCATCTTTATTGAAATCGATCACGATAACCAGCTTCGGGTGATCGGCTTCTGAGAAGGAGAGGGGAATAGGTGAGCCCGAATAGCGCACGTGTCCCATTTTATTGACCAATTGCGGGCGGTGAAGATGGCCGAGGGCTATATAATTAAACTCTATTGGGAACTGGTCGCCGCCAACCTGGCCAAGGTTACCGACATGGATGTCTTTTACGCCTTCGGAGGTGCTGGCACCTGCTGCAAAGAGGTGGCCTGTGGCGATGACCGGCACGTTGTTCGATTTGTGCAGGGTGATGTGTTCCACTAAGTTCTGGTAGTGGTCAACGATGCCCTTTTTGATGCGTGCTTCGCGCTCTTCAGTGGTCTCGCCGGAAACGGACAATCTGATATCTTTATCGCGTAAAAATGGTACCGCGCAAACCACCAGACCCAGCTCTTTCTTTTCGTTGTAGATGGGGATAATCTGGTTTTCGAATTGTTCAGGCACGCCGCCGACGATGTGGACGTTAAAATGCCGCAGTAGTTCTTTGGGCGCGTGAAGAGTACCCACTGAATCGTGGTTGCCGCCAATGATGACGACATCCCGGCAATGGGTGTCTTTTACCTGGCTCAAAAACTGATAGTATTGTTGGAGCGCAGTATTGGAGGGTGAACCGGAATCAAAAATATCACCGGCAACGATCAATACGTCGATCTTTTCGGATGTTAGTGTTTTGATGAGCCAGTCCAGGAAGTCCTGGTGTTCATTGGTGCGGTCAAATTGTTCGAGCTTTCTGCCGAGGTGCCAGTCCGCCGTATGTAATACCCTCATGATTTAAATGTCTTATAAAAAGTCTCTATTTGCAAAAGATCTTTATCTGCTTTAATGGAATCCGGAACCGTCGGATTAAGATTAGCAGCCGAATCGTGGACCCATTTTGAACTCTCCGTCATTCCTGATTCAACTTCTGCAAGCATTTCTGGTGTAATAATAAGCTTACTTAGCCTCATCGTAGAAACGACCGGAGAAAAACGTTCAATCACCCCATTTAGCACCTTTTCTTCCACTAAACGTTCCCAGGTTTCACGCAACAGCATGTACCAATCCTTTACCGCCATCAGGTAATCGTTTTCGTCTGGCGCTTTCTCTAATTTTTTTACTCCAACAAGGCGATTTTTTAAAACCCCCAAACGCTGTTTAACACCTGTAGCCGGCCATGGGACATCATTAAAGATCAAGCCTGTCGCGTCGTCATGTCTGCGAATAGATACCAAAGTGCAGTCGACGCCTGCTGCTTCTGCCATTCCTTTCATGCGCAGATAAAAGGAGATGTCGTGGGTGAAGATGACGACTTGATTTTGGGTGGAGAATTCAACAAAGCGTTGGGCGATGCGTTCCCGGCGTTCATGATCAAGCGAGGATACGGGGTCATCAAAGACAACGCCGGTATTATTGGGGTTCATTTGTGCTTCGGTCAGGAAATCGGCGATGCAGATCGCCCGTTGCTCGCCTTCGCTCAGGATCTGGTTAGCGCCATGGCCGCTAACTTGTAATTTCCGGAGCGTTTGACCTCTGGTGTTGCGCTGGTTAATGCTGACGACTTTGGGCGCCTGGAGTTTTAAGCATTCTTCATTGAAGATGTCGGTGTATTTTACGGTGATGTATTTGGCGAAAAGTTCGCCTTGTTTACTCGTTAATGAGTTGGTCCTAAGGGAAGATGACGCCGTATCTGCCTTGACTGCCCAGGCATGTTGGTCGATGTATGTTTCGACCTTGTCGAGTACTTTGGAAAGTATGCTTTTATCGTTTAACAGGGCGATCTGTTTGTCGATCTTCGCGATCTCGGCGCTGGTATCTTTTGCAAGCAGGTCCTCAACTTTTATGGTGATCCCGGTCAACAGCGCATCGAAATCAGTGGCATTTGCCGTGAATGGTATATTAGCAGCTTTTTCGTTTTTTGTTTCTAACATTAACAGCAGCGCCTGCTTGGTGGCGGCGAGATCTGTTAAGTTTTTTTGCCATGTCGCGGTTAAGGCTAGATCGTTTTCTTTGATATAGTTATATACCGTACTGGTTTCGTCAAATACCGGTAAATTGATCTTTTTGAGTTTGACGATGGCTTCATCTATCTTGTCATTCGACTTTTTATAATTGTCCTCGGCAACGCTTTTTAAAAAGTTCCAGTAGGCATCCATCAGTTTGGTTTCCGGTTCACCCAAAGGACGCAGACAAAGCAGGCAATTATCGCCGGTAGCTGAGCCAGAATAGGCTTGGGCTGCTTTTAAGAAATCTTTCCATTCCTTACTGCCGATCGCTTCGATCTTGTAGTCTTTGAACGAACTTAAGCCTTCGGCTTGCGAGATGGCGAGAAAGTTTTTATTTTCTGTCAAGAGCTGCTGATAGGTATCATAGACTGGTTTGTCCAAGCCAGTAATGATGTTTTTAAGCATCGTAACCAGCACGTCGAAATGTCCTTTAACCGTTTGCAGGTCGGTTACTTTTTTGGTGATATTCAGGCCTTGCAGCGCAACTTTTTCGGTATTCAATACCTCCAGTTCTTTGACCTCTGTATCGGTAAAAGTGCCAAGTGTTTTAAATTCATCTAATTTCGATCTGCCGCTCAAACCGATGATCTTTTCCTTGATGATATTATCATTGATGAATAATGACAGCAGGGGATTGGCCGGCCTGTTTTTGGTGATGTCGCCGCTAATCCTATCCTTAAGATATTGATAAAGTTCCAGCAACACATCAAAAAACTGGAAACCAGCGGGCGTGAAGTTCAGTTTGTTGTCCTGTTCCAAATGCGCCTTTAAACAGTGCGTATCGAAGATCGAGAACTGGGTGAATTCTACTTCGCTTTTATCATCGGGGTATTTCAGATCAACACTAGCTGCCGCATCCTTAAATATAAACGTGCCTGCCGCTTGTGCCGGTTTACCGCCATAAATATTATGCAGGATATTTTTATCGCCGCGCGAATTGAAGGCATTGTTCAACAGCCTGATGTAGCCCGATTTACCTGCGCCGTTGTTACCATATACGATCGTCAGTCCCGGCCCGACCGGTAGCTGCTGCCCAGGCGCCAGTGCGTTCACATTGGCCACATCTTTGATCCCTGTTAAGACTTTTGGCGCAGCCACAGCTCCCGGAGCGACGGTCAGCACCGTGAAAGCGACCGGCACTCTTACTGCCGCAGTCTTGGGCTTTAAACCATTATCTTCTTTAAAAAGGTTGTATATATCCTGTTTGGCCGCGTCATCCAGCGGAAAATCTTCTAGGATCATGTTGCCCGCGTATTGGAGCCAGTAGGGTTGAGGCTTTAACCAGCCGACGATCTCATTCTTTAACATTTGTGATGTGTTTAGGATTCAAATGTAGCAGGATATTTCATTATTTCATTTCAATTAAATGCTGGATGGAAAATTCTGTATATCCTTTCGGGAACATAATCCAAGTATTAAGAATAACCCAAAATGGGAGATTTATTTATAATAAACTGTCAACTACTGAAAATTAATGCTTAGAATTGCGAAGTTTTCCACACTCTGGAAACAAGATAGTGCCAAAAATGGCCTAAATTCAGGTCAAATAAGTTGTTTCTAATTTGTTACTGAAATCTCATAACTTATTGATAATCAACTACACAGTAAATTCTGTATTGTAAGTAGGCCTACCAAATAGCCCCCAATTACAATAATTTTAGATGTGTAATATGCCATTTTTAATGAGTTGTATTTTTATTTAACAAACATTTTTCAATTACCCTTTTAATTAATGGTCATTAGCTCGAACCCAATTAAAGATCAAGGCTATCTCAAAATACTGCTGTATCCTCTTTGTGATGAATTATTCACAGTAAAATCGTTTTCATCCGTAATAACCTATCACCTGATCTTTTAGTAATAATAAATGTAATGGCGTTTTTATGCGTGGAGTAACCAAAACCAGTCAGACAGTTAATTCAATTTTATTAATATCTAAATGTTTGTTTGCCAGGCGTGTAATAAAAGCTTTACACATTTTATGATCTGTAGCATAAACCTTGTGTGCGGTACATGGTCTAAATTTGAAAAGAACCCTGCCAGTTATGAGTAATTTAAGTGTCGCCATTGGACCGCACAGACCTGATCTGATACGCGACGAAACACTTGTTAATATATTTAAAAATTCAGTGAAGCATTTTGCCGGTAACACGGCGCTTATTTTTCACGACAGGCAGCTGACCTATGCCGAGCTCGATAAATGGAGCGATGCCATCGCCTTGCACATGGTTAATAATGGCATTACCCGTAAAAGCACAGTTGGTATTTGGTGGCCCCGGGGGCTTGAATTACATGCTGCTATACTGGGTATTATAAAAGCGGGTGCTGCATATGTACCTGTAGACCGTGAAGCGCCTGTTGAGCGGCTTGAAATAATTCTTACAGAGATAGGCGCTTCGGCATGCTTTAGTATGGAACCCTTGAATGCACCCTGCGCCGTTTTACAAATCCCTGCGTATGAGGAAACAAACGCTATACTAAGTTCATCCCAAAATATAGAACTGACGCCTCCTGAACCGGAGGATATGGCTTATATTTTATATACTTCGGGCAGCACAGGTAAACCCAAAGGTATACCTATAGCTCATAAGCAGATATGCCACCTTGTAAGGGCAGAGCAAAGTGTGTTTAACATTACCGCAACCGACAAAGTTTACCAGGGATTTTCCGTATCGTTTGATATGTGGTGTGAAGAAACCTGGCTAAGTTATTTTGCCGGGGCCACGCTGTGGGTAGCGGATAATACTACTTCAAAATCCATTGACGAACTTAGCGCGGTTCTGCAAAAGGAAAATATAACCATTTTACATGCGGTGCCCAGTTTATTGGCAGTTATGCAAAATGAAGTACCATCGCTAAGGCTTATTAATGCCGGTGGCGAGGCTTGTACGCCCCAGGTGCTGGCCAAATGGGCAGATAGGGGCTTAGCGTTCTACAACAGTTATGGCCCAACAGAAGCTACCGTTACGGCTACCATAGCAAAATTGACGATAGGGGATGATATTGTGATTGGCCATCCGCTTCCGAATTATAACCTTGCGGTGATCGATGCTGATATGAACCTGATGCCGCTTGGGGAACCCGGCGAACTGGTCATCACCGGACCTGGTATTGCGGAAGGCTATATAGGATTACCCGAACTTACCCGGCAAAAATTTATACCCAAACCCATTTCGTTATCCGTTTTGCCCGGCGATATAGTCTATCGTACCGGAGATGCTGCTATCATGCTAAAAAGCAAAGCGGTGAAACTACAGGGCAGGATGGATGATCAGGTAAAACTGCGGGGCTATCGTATTGAGTTGGGCGAAATAGAAAGCAGGATGAATACGCTTGCAGGAGTTAGCGCTGCTGCAGTAGGCATAAAAAAAGACAGTCATGACCGCGATCACCTTGTAGGCTATGTGATGATGGAGGATTCGGTTTGTATTGATGATAAGCTGCTTAGGCTGGAGCTTGCCAAAACACTGCCTGCATACATGATACCCGGCAATATTGTTTCCCTGCGCGAAATGCCCCGCCTGCCAAGCGGTAAAATAGACCGCAAAGCTTTACCTGTGCCCGATGAGCTTGAAAATGAATTAGAAGATATTGTTATTGACGCGGATGCACCGGTACATGATAAAGTAATAGCTGTTTTGCAGAATGTATTCCCCGGCCATGATATCGATCCTTCAATTGATTTTTTTGATGATCTTGGTGGCCATTCATTGTTAGCTGCTGCATTTGTTTCGCAGTTAAGGCGTGATGCCGCATTACCGTATGCCGCATTAAAAGATGTTTATCTTCATCGCCCTGTAAGCAACCTGATTGCACATTGGGAAATAGAGCAGCAAACACAGCAGCCTTCAAAACAACGGACCTTTAATAAAGTGCCGGCATTGCGTTACTTGTTGTGCTGGATTGCACAATCCGTTTCCTTATTGGCTATATACGGCCTGTTCGCCTTCCAGATATTTATCCCTTACCTGGGCTATTATTATGTTAACGAGGAAACTGGTAGCCTTGGCTATTCCATTGTTACTTCTTTGATACTCTTCGCGCTGATAGCACCATTGTTTACACTCATATGTATTGCAGGCAAATGGCTATTGATAGGCAAAATGAAGGAAGGCGATTACCCGCTATGGGGGAGTTATTATTTCAGATGGTGGTTTGTAAAGAGTATACAGCGCCTGTTGCCCGCGCAGTTTTTAAGTGGTACACCTTTATACCCAATCTATCTTCGCTGGCTGGGAATGAAAATAGCGCCCGATGCGCAAATAAGCAGTATTGAGTTTGGTGCGGAAGATCTCATTACCATTGGCAGCGACGCCAGCCTGAGCTCAAAAACACATTTAAACAATGCCTTTGTAGAAGATGGAATGCTTAAACTACGCAAAATAACCATCGGTGACCATGCCTATATTGGTAGCAGTTCAATAATATCGGGCGATAGTGTGATAGCAGATTGGGGCGAACTGCAGGATCTGAGTTGCTTGCAGGCTGGTAAAACCATTGCACAAGCCGAGGTATGGCGCGGAAGCCCCGCTCAGTTGAAAGAAAAGAAAAAGATAGAAGATCTGCCCCAGCCTTTAGTAATATTACGCAAAGATCGTATAAAGTATAACACCTTGTTTATGATTTGCATGCAGGCATTTCCGCTCATTATCCTTTTGCCTTTGCTGCCAACCATCATAACTATAAACAAACTGGACGATGCCGCGGCCGACTATAACTTTAATTACATGGTGACTGCGCCATTGCTGGCCCTGGCCTATATAATATTATTTGCCGCAGAAACAATTCTCATCACCCGCATATTGCAGCATGATCTGAAACCTGGCAAATATCCCATATACAGCATGGCGTATGTGCGTAAATGGTTTGCCGACCAGGTGCTTTCTATCAACCTGGTTGTTTTGCATCCTATTTATGCTACCGTGTTTATTTCCGGTTTTTTTCGCGCGCTTGGCGCGAAGGTGGGTAAAGGCGCAGAAATATCAACAGCAGGCAGCGTAACGCATCCGCTGCTTGAAATTGGCGACGGCGCGTTTGTTGCCGATGCTGTAACACTTGGTGAGGCAGATGTACGCGGTCAGCAGCTGATACTTGAAAAAACAATAATAGAAGGAAATAGCTTTGTGGGTAACAGCGCACTTATTCCGCAGGGCTACCACCTGCATAGCGATATGCTTATAGGGGTATTATCCGTTCCACCTGATCAGCAGGAAGCTTCAGAAATTAGTGGTTCAGATTGGTTTGGTTCGCCAGCCATCAGGTTGCCACGCAGGCAGGAAAGCAATAGTTTCCCGGCAACACTCACTACAAAGCCAAAATTTACCCGTAAGCTGGCTCGTGGCACAGTGGAGTTTATTCGCACCATATTACCTGAAAGCGCTATTATCTGCTCATCCATCTTGTTTATTGCCTATGGGCATGATCTTATTACGCAGCAGCCTTTGTGGAAAATCATTTTGCTCTTTCCATTTTATTACCTGTTTTATATGGGCTTGCCGGCGTTTTTATTAACGGTATTACTCAAATGGCTTTTTGTAGGCAGATATAAGCCTCTGCAAAAGCCTATGTGGACATGGACTGTATGGCGCAGCGAAGCGATCACATCTACCTATGAGGCGCTATCAGTTCCATTCCTGCTGGTATATATGCAAGGAACTCCATGGCTACCCTTACTGCTCAGGCTGCTGGGCGTAAAAACCGGCAAACGAGTATGGATGAACACAACCGATATTACTGAATTCGACATGGTTTCTATTGGTGACGATGCTGCGCTGGATACCGATTGTGGTCCCCAAACACATTTGTTTGAAGACCGTGTGATGAAAGTTGGTCCAGTAAAAATAGGTGCAAGAAGTACCATTGGCGCGGGAACTATTATTTTATATGATAGTGAAATCGGCGATGACACCTGCATAGAGGCGCTATCACTGATCATGAAGGGTGAAAGGCTTGCGCCAGGGACTAATTGGGCGGGCAGCCCGGTAAAACCGAATTGAAATCTTTCGGAAATTATTATTTTTGGAAATTTTATATAAAGGGCTTTTATAGCGACATTTCGTTTCACAAAATAAGATTTATTTAGATTAATTAATAGGCCTTACCCTTATATATAATCCTATTTATAGGATTGATATTAAATAAATTCTTATTTAATACAATAAAATAGATAATATCTATAGGAATAGTAGAATATATTAATATATTTGTATCATATTTGTTCTTTAATACTTATCCAGAAAGACAGAGGGAAAGGCCCTACGACGTCTTAGCAACCTGTACCTGCTACATTTTAAGCAAGTAAAAGGTGCTAATTCCTGCTCCGGAAGCGGAGATAGATAAGATAATAGCAGACTATTGATCAATAAACTATTCTCTTGTTTTCTTTCTGATAAGTATTTACAAACAGATAAATAATTATTAAGCAAATGAAAACCTACTTCAGCAAAATCGTAAAACTTCAACTTGCCTCAGGTATATTCAGGCATGAAAATTCTTGTTCATCATATTATTTTTATGATTCATTCAGCAGTAAAACGCCAGTCGGCGCTGATTGCCTGATGGATATACCATCATCAAATTTTCAATCTGCAATATAAATACAACACAGTCGCGTGACCGAGAGGATAGGTAAGGGTCTGCAAAACCCTGCACGGGAGTTCGAATCTGCCCGCGACATCAATAAACACCTAATCACAATTATAAATGAAGAAAGTAATAATCGCAGTCTTAACTTTTATTATTTATGCCAACGCTTATTCGCAAGTACTAACGCCGGTAAAATGGTCGTATGGCGCAAAAAGGGTTGATAATTCAACAGCTATAATATTTATAAAAGCCACAATTGATAATTGCTGGCATATTTATTCGCAAACTGTTAAGGATGGAGGGCCTGTAAAAACCACGGTAACTTTTACCCCTACGGATGGTTACAGCTTGTTAGGCACCACAGCTGAACCTAAACCAATAACGCATCATGAAAAAGCCTTCGATATGGATGTGCAGTATTTTGAAAAATCGGTTGTTTTTCAGCAAAAGATAAAGCTCACTTCTGGTCAGCAGATTGTTAAAGGCACTATACAATTTATGGCCTGTAACAGCAAACAATGCCTGCCCCCTGATGATGTTGATTTTACTGTACTTGTTAAATAGATTAAAAGAAGTTAATTGTATGATTATAATTAACAGAAAAAATGAACATGAAATAACTGCGGATTAAATATTTTTTTTAATTTGCAAATATTAAATAAGCAGACAATAGCCACCAATTGATCTGTAAAACAAAGAGGTGAGACCAAAGTCTCCCCAATACTTAAACTATACCATGAACGCAAAGTTTAACTATTTTCAGTATAATCCTATAAACACACAGGCCGGTGGCAGCCATACCTGTTGTTGTCATTACAATATATAAAGCCTACTATCCATAGCGGTAATAACCTGTTAAGGTTAACATCCTGGCTGTGAAAATTGTATTTGCTTTTTGTAATGGTGGAAATTCATCGAGCTTACTTTCTACACAGTCCAGGATGTTAACTCCTTCAGGCTATTGTTATACCAGTCAATTTATACATTTATAAAAATGCACAAATTGTAATTAAATATAAGAACGAAAAAAATAAAATAAATGTCTACTAAGTCTATAGATTATTTGTGTAATTAATTTTTATTGTTATCTTTACTGCATCTAATTAAACCCACCATTAATTAGTTGATTTATTAAGAAGAAGGGAGAGGAAGCTCTGTGATCTTCTAGCAACTTTTCAGTAATTGAAATAAGTGCTTTACTTTTTCCTAAATGTTTAGGAAAATAAATTAACTAACTTCATGAAAAAAAGTAATTACTATTCTGTTCCCGTACGTGTTGTTGCGCAACGATGTTGTTGCTGCTGCCTGTAACACGCAGTTTCCCTAAATAAAAATCAGGATTTATTTTACCGCATTAATGGCAA
>Ga0302315_10000053_pt1 | contig 136929 bp, 131 predicted proteins | sample III_Palsa_N3_1_FD_200532 | JGI IMG/M metagenome (GOLD analysis project Ga0302315, IMG submission 200532) | Peat permafrost microbial communities from Stordalen Mire near Abisko, Sweden - III_Palsa_N3_1 | ecosystem: Environmental > Terrestrial > Soil > Palsa > Peat permafrost | place: Sweden...
ACCCTAAACTCCGCTAAAGGCTCGGACTCAAAAGACGTTTTTTCACAATAGGGTTTCGTCCCCTATTAAACCAACGTAAAAACATTCAATAAAAAAACCGTCCCATAATTCCTTATGAGACGGCCTCCTTTTTATTGGTGTCAAATTGATTAATTGCAGCTATCTTGATTCTTTACTCTTGAATCTATTTAAACTTGAATACATTACCCATATTCTCATTGTTATAGGTACTTACATTCATATCTTTTATAATACCGGTTTCAATGCTGTATACCCAGCCATGTACAGCCAGATCCTGCCCTTTAACCCAGGCATTTTGTACAATAGATGTTTTACATAGGTTGTAAACATTCTCTATCACGTTATATTCTACCAGTTTATCGGCGCGTTCTTTTTCGTCTTTTATCAGGTCGAGTTTGCTGGCATGCAAGCGATAAACATCTTTAATATGGCATAACCAGTTATCAATCAGTCCAAATTGTTGGTTGCTCATGGCGGCTATAACACCACCGCAGCCATAATGCCCGGTAACTATCACATGTTTTACCTGCAATACGTTCACCGCGTAATCCAGTACCGATAGCATATTCATATCCGAGTGTACCACCATATTAGCGATGTTACGGTGTACAAATATTTCGCCCGGTTTGGTGTTGGTTATCTGGTTGGCAGGCACGCGGCTATCGGCGCAACCAATCCACAAAATGGGTGGTTTCTGGCCGTTGGCAAGCTTGGTAAAATAGTCAGGATCTTCCTCAATGGCATTAGCAATAAATTTTTTATTGCCTTCCAGTAAGGTTTCGTAGGAAATATGGCTTGTATCGTGAATCAGAATGTCTTTTTTTGCGCACATAGGGTATAATACTGATTGGGGTTAATTATTTACTTTGAAAAATAAACGGGCAATCTTATGCAAAGCTAGGGGTGAAAGATCGTAATACAAAATGGTAAATAATATCACCGGAATGAAATAAAACATCATGAAGTCGTACTTGTCAAAAAAGTAACCACCCGCCAGTGCTCCCGCGAAATAAAACCCAAGGATAGTAAGGCGTACATACATGCGGTTTTTAAGCAAAGGAGATTTTTGAGCATTTGGATAAAGCAGCTCGGCAAAATCGGCCCCCAAATCGGTAAAAACACCGGTAAGGTGCGATGTTTTGATGATTCCGCCTGATATATTGGATACTAATCCATTTTGCAAACCCATAGATAATATTAGAGCACCGGTAATGATTTGCTTTTCGGCTAAAGTGCCATCGTAATGATTAGTTCCGTAATAGGCTACGAATAATAAAATGATGATCTCTAAAATAATAGGCGCTGCATTAGCCCGGTAAGCACTTTTATGCGATTGCCATCTGACTAAAAAATTAGACGTAAATGCGCCTGCGAAAAACAGGAAAAGCCAAACCAGGAATATAATTACCTGTGACAAATTACGTTCGATGACATTGCGGGCAAGGTTGGCAAAATGCCCCGTCATGTTGGTGGTGAATGCCAAAAAAGCTACAACACCCGCCACATTGGTAACCCCCGACACAAAAGCCGTGGAAGAAGCCAGTAACAGATTCTCCTTCAATGTACGTTCTTCTTTGGTGTTTCTTAACAAAATAGTATCAAAAGAGTTATAGTAGTGAAAATCAAATGTAATTAAACCATCAAACATTTTTGATGCTTAATCAGTATTTTTAGCATCTTGCATAATTATAACCGTACCGTGGATAATAAGATCAAACTACTCAAACAAAAACAAGCCGAAGCCCTTTTGGGCGGAGGTAAAATCCGGATAGAAAGTCAGCATAAAAAAGGAAAACTCACCGCACGTGAGCGTTTACATTTTTTAATGGATGAAGGCTCATTTCAGGAGATAGGGATGCTGGTAACGCATCGCTCTATTGATTTTGGGATGGAGAAGGAAAACTATCCCGGTGATGGTGTGATCACCGGCTACGGTACCATCAACGGCAGATTCGTTTATGCTTACTCGCAGGATTTTACTGTTTTTGGGGGATCGTTATCTGAAACTCATGCCGAGAAGATCTGCAAGATCATGGATCTGGCTATCAAAAATGGTGCGCCGGTAGTTGGCTTAAATGACTCAGGAGGAGCGAGGATACAGGAAGGTGTAAATTCCCTGGGCGGCTACGCGGATATATTCTACCGTAATACCATGGCATCGGGCGTTGTACCGCAGATCTCAGCCATTATGGGCCCCTGCGCGGGCGGCGCGGTATATTCTCCTGCTATTACCGATTTTATTTTAATGGTAGAGAATACCTCTTACATGTTTGTTACAGGGCCAAATGTAGTTAAAACCGTTACCCACGAGGTTGTTACATCCGAGGAATTAGGCGGAGCAACCACGCATGCCACCAAATCAGGCGTTACTCATTTTGCTTGCCCGAATGAAATCGCGGCTATCAATAATATAAAACAACTGTTAAGCTATATGCCGCAGAATTGTGAGGATAAAGCACCCGCATATCCTTATGATATACAAAATGAAACACGCCCGGTTTTAAATACCATTATGCCCGAAAATGCTTCGCAGCCTTACGATATGCGCGAAGTAATTAACGAGGTGATTGATGCCGATAGCTTTTTAGAAGTTCATAAAGATTTTGTCGAGAACATTGTAGTTGGCTTCGCCCGTTTAGCTGGTCGCAGCATTGGCATTGTGGCTAATCAACCCGCATTTTTGGCTGGTGTGCTTGATATACACTCATCAACCAAAGGCGCACGCTTTGTACGTTTTTGCGATAGCTTTAATATTCCTTTGTTAGTATTTGAGGATGTCCCCGGCTTTTTACCCGGCACAGACCAGGAGTGGAATGCCATCATCACCAACGGGGCAAAACTATTGTATGCTTTTTGCGAAGCTACCGTGCCACGTATTACGGTAATCACCCGTAAAGCTTATGGTGGCGCTTATGATGTGATGAACAGCAAACACATTGGTGCCGATATGAACTTTGCGTGGCCCACTGCCGAGATTGCCGTGATGGGAGCTAAGGGCGCTGCCGAAATCATCTTTAAGCGCGAGATAAACGCCGCCGAAGACAAGGAAGCCAAGTGGAAAGATATGGAACAACTATATTCCGACACTTTTGCCAACCCTTACCGTGCTGCCGAGCGTGGTTTTGTTGATGAAGTGATAGTACCCGAAGATACCCGTATTAAATTGATCCACGCGTTTAAAATGCTGGAAAACAAGGTGGTAAATAACCCGAGGAAAAAGCATGGCAATATTCCTCTGTAATATTAATCTCACAAACAAAATACAGCGATTATTTACAGAACTTATATGTTAAATATTCGTTAAATAGCTAACGGATATATTTAAATTATTAGATTTATCCTAACCTATACATAGCTATGAAACTGAAATTTATCACTCTCACCTTGTTGGTTTTTATAACCGGCATGGCTAACGCCCAAAACCTCCTGAAAGGTACTGTGGAAGAAACCGGCAGCACCCTAAGGCTTAGTAATGTTTTTATTAAGGATGCTACCAACAACCAGCTAACCCTTACCGATAAAAACGGCAATTTTGCTATTAAATCTGCGCCAAGCCATTTGTTAATATTTAATTCACCGGGTTATATTAGTGATACTTTGTATGTGGTTGATATGACACCAAAAAAGGTTAAACTGCAAATATTAAGTATCGCCCTGCGCGAAGTGAAAATCAACGGTACAAGAAGCACATTTGATCCCAAAGAAGAATATCCTGAAGTTTACCAAAAAAGTAAAGTATACGTATTATCGCCGAGCAGCTGGTTCAGTAAGGACTCTCGCGATGCCCGCCGCCTGAGACGCTATTTTGCAATGGAGAAGGAGGAACAGGAAATTGATAATGTATTTAATGCCGCTTATGTAAGCAGCCTGGTGCCATTGCGTGGCCAGGACCTGGAAGACTTCATGACCCTTTATCGCCCTTCATACGCTTTTGTACATAGTAACACTACCCAAACAATGGCAGTTTACATAGCCGATAGTTACAAAAAGTTTAAGGCCCTGCCGCCTGATAAGCGCAAAATTCAAAGACTAAATGCCGATCAATAATACTGGAATTGTTAAATAAATAAAAAGGGGTGTCCATATGGGTATCCCTTTTGCTTTTCCTATAAATGCTAACTAAGCATCTTCATGATTTCGCCAGAGTCTTCTTGGCTTCTTGGTTTTGTATCGGTTTCCCCAGTTGTCAAAACTACCTGAGGCTGCCATGGTACACATGATGATAAAAAACGCCATCATTATAACTACAAATACATGTAATGCTTCAATTAGTATATGATTCATAATCGTTTAAATTAGTTCATATACTGGTATGCAATTACTGCGCCTCAGCTGGCTATATAAATCATTTTTATTTTTTTTAAGTTAATTTTTTATTTAAATAAATAAAAAATATAAATATTAGATTAAAAGTGTATGTTGTACTATACAACACTGGGTGGGTCTTATGAGATCTTGGTTGAGCGGGTTGTCGGCTCTCGCAGGCATATTGCAATATTCGTGCCCAACGCTAAAATGGGATCTTCCAGTTCCAATAATAGTAGCCATATCTGAACAGAAAATATGCTCCGAAAACAATCAGAAAACCTATAAGCCACAACATCATACTCGAGGTTTCATTTCCAACCTTTTGGGTATACTTGATGTACTGGCGCTCAGTAAGCCTTTCCTGTCGTTCCAAAGTATAGCCACCATCCTCCATAAAAACAATACCTTCAAAGGTAACACGGTACAGGCCTGGGGTGAGTACCTCAATGTGATGATCGTTCGCCAGTATTTTTAGTATGGCACTCAGGTCTTTAGGCGTAAAAGCTCCGGGATTGGTAAGCTCTGCATAGCCTGCAATATTGCCGGTGGTAAGTTCGGTATCAGGGTGATTCTTCAGATACCCCAGTACCACATCCATTTTTTCGCTTGGCTTTAAATATTTCATAAACAGGTGATAACACTAAATCCGCCATATAATCAGGGTAGATCACCTTACCATTACCAATTACTGTACCACGATGCAATGGCATAGGTGGTACACCATACCTCTCTCATTCAAAAGAAAATTACAGTTGAAATTGCTCCAAAAGCTACCTGTTTTATGCCTCAAATAGGTCTAAATACCTGTTTTAATTTCAAATTTTCATTAAAAATCATTTTTTTTAAGTTGATTTTGCCCCTTCGAGACACCTTTTTTTGCCCTTTTTGATGGAAAATGTTGAACAAATGATACCTTTTTAACTACATTCGTTTAGCCTAATCACATGCAAAAGCCTTACATCTTAACATTGACATATATAGCATTTTCCGATTGATTTCGGTCACTGATAGCATCGTTTTACAAAAATCCTAAACCTTAAAAATCATGAAAAGATTAATCCCAACCATTTGCGCATTGCTCGTAGTAGTATTTGCCTTATGGAAATGTAGTTCTTCACCCGAACATGCCGAAGTTTCTTATGTGAAGCTAGGCAGTTTGCCTGCCGATGTGTTGCCTTGCTGCACCGTCAATCAGGATACCTTTAAAAATTGGTTCGCCGGTGGAAAAGTTACCGCGGGCGGAATGGTTACGCCCGCCAACAGCGTTGCCTTTCCGCACAATAACAATTGCGATTTTTACCGCTGGTCCGAGCATATGTTCCTTTGGATCACATCGCCTGATAAAAACAGTACGGTAATGGGCTCGTCTGTATTTTATAACGTATCCGTTTCTGACTCTGGCAAGCGTGTATTGCTGCAGAACAATCTCAACACGCCTTTACAAATGACCAGCCACCTTAACAAAGTTGGCCCCGACGGCCTGCCGGTAGTTAGGGACAATAAAGGCCGCTTGTTCGAAGTAGAACCATCGCCACTGAAAAATGCCCCGGTGAAAGACAGTGCCGGCAAAACTGTACTGGTAGATCACGTGATACCGGGTTTAAAAGGCAAATTTCTATTTGTAGATAAAGCAGGTAACACCATCAAACATCCCGAAGCAGTTATTGCCCATACCAACAGCCAAAGCATCATTGTGCACAGATTTATGGTAAACGATAAAAAGTTTGTCTTTCTGGATGCCAACGGCAACCAGGTACAATCCGAACAAGGGCAGGCAACAGGCGATGTGCTGATGTCGCAGAACGGTTCGCTGGTATATTACCTTACTATGGTTAATGATGTATATGCCTATTACCTAACCATGCGGAAAAATCTTCTTGGCGTGTCGTCAAATTTCCCTACCACCGCTAAGGAGCGCGATGCTATATGCACATACGCACGTTCTCACGGCAAAACCTTACCCGACTCCAATGCCCTAGCTATCGAGTTGAAATCATCATGGGTAGAGGCCAGCTCCCTGCCCGATACTACAGGGGCAGGCTATATCACCATCAGGGCCGATATACAGCAATACGATACCACCAGTAATACTAAATGGATACCACATGGCCACAAAGTAGTTAAAATGGCCATGGTAGGCATGCACATAGTAGGCAGCGTTGCGGGCCACCCCGAAATGATTTGGGCTACCTTTGAGCATACCAATAATACACCTAATGCAGCCTATGCGTATCTGGATAAAAATAGCCACGTAAAACAGGTACCGCAGGATAGCGGTACCGGCTGGCTGTTTAGCAAAAACGCGGCTGATCCAAATCCTAACGTTGCGCACATGGGCGCTAATGTTATCAATTCGCAAAAACACATATACGGCGATACCATAGTAGCCGATTCCGGCTACCACATCAGCGCGAGTAACACCCTGCGTTCGCAACCATGGGGCACCACGGCCGATTCGTTAAGCAATGCCGAAGACACAACCTCGGCAAGATCAAACAGTGAGATCCTGTCAATCAACAACTCTGTATTAGGTATGCTGGCCCCCGGCGATATACGAAGCAATTACCTGTTCATAGGTGCCACCTGGACCAACAGCGGAGCAGCCCCCAACCGCGATTCCTATGGCCGCCACGGCGCGAATAACCAGATCGACACCGCCAATGGCGTAGCAATCGGCACCAACGTACTGTCAAACAGTACTATGGAAACCTATATGCAATCCACGGTAAGGTCCTGCTTTTTCTGCCACTCAACCCACCAGGCCTTGCCCGGTGAACCTCAATTACCCCCATCGCTAAATCCAAACGTACTAAGTCACGTATTTACCGAAATACAACCCCTAGTATTTAGAGACACTACAAAAAACAAAAAGCCCAAAAAATAAATAAACAAACCAGCGGAACTCCACTAACCAGCAGTTCCGCTGGTTTATAAGCCAATAAGTATTGAATACGTCACAGAAGCGCAAACAAAAGTGCGGCTGTCATGCTAGAGGCACTCGAAGCTAAGCGCCTGCCTGCTGACAGGCAGGTAAAGGCCATAACCAGCAGGCTCTCCACGCACATCATTATAAACTACTGACAAAACACTGTCAGCACTTATCCCAACAAATTTCCCGAAGTTTGTATATACCCTGTCATTAAATTCGCTTGTGAAAGCGAAAAAATAGTTTTTTGAAAGTTCATTAAAATGCCACTTCTCTCCTTCTCTTATTGCTTCGTGGGCTGTCTTGCTGAGGCACTCGAAGCATGAGCGCGGGCCCTGTGTTTATTTTACAAAAAGTGCTCTAATAGCTTTAAAAGTCTCAAAGTCATTCTTTAGCTCCATCATAGTAGGATCATTGTGAATTTCCATTGGATTACTGTGCCCTTTTATATATCCACAGCATCTCTCAAACAGTTCGTTTAATTTTTCTTTATGTGCATCAAGTTTTCCCCATCTGTTTTTATAAATTGTGTTAAGGCCATATTGCAATTAAACAGTTAGAACAAGCTGGCGAAAAAATAGTATTTTTAGATCCCATTCCATTTAAAAAACCTTAAACATGAATAAAGATGATATTACGTTCGATGTAGTTGGAATAGCACATTTATTAAGTAGCGATATATTGGTCGTTCCATCTAATCAAAGAGAATATTCATGGATTAGAGATGTACAGGTAAGGAGTTTTATGGTAGATATCAATAAAGCAATGTCTGAACCGAGCAGGACTTACTTCTTAGGAACTGTCGTACTCACAAAAGGTAAAAACAATGTACTTGAAATAGCGGATGGTCAACAAAGGCTCGCAACCACAACAATGGTAATATCCGCTATAAGGGATTATTTTAGCGACAAAGGATATTCACCTCAAGTAAACTCAATAGAAAGCGAATTTTTATCGGTATATGATAGGATTAAAGAAGAAAAAAAATCTAGATTAACGCTTAATATTGATGATAATAATTTCTTTGCAAATACTGTCGTTCTAAAAAAACACGACAGGGTTTACCAAGCCCCAGATAGAAGGTCTCATAAGCTCATAATAGACGCATATGCTGAAATAAAAGACTACATAGCCAATATTGTAAAACAATACGACGACAAAAATGCAAAACAGCGTTTAAATGAGATGATTGACTTTCTTAAGTTAAATACAAGAGTTGTAAAGTTAGTTGTTGATAGCGAGGAAACCGCATTTACTTTATTTGAAACGCTTAATGATAGGGGTCTTAAAACTTCTCAAGCGGATTTAGTTAAGAATTTTATTTTCAGATTGGCTGATGATAGGCTTGGAGAAGCACAAAGGGCTTGGTCAGCAATGCGAGGCGCAATTGAGAGTATTTCAGACAAAGACGAGGATATTACAATGGAGTTTCTTCGTATAGGATGTTGCGTAATTACTGGACCTACCCAAAAAAGAGATGTTTTAAGAAAAATTCAAGATAAAGTAAATGGAAAATCTGACTCAATTCAAATCTTAATTGATTTTGAAAAATTTAGTAAGGATTATGCTGCAATTCTAAATTCAGATCATCAAAAATGGAATCCGTATCCTACTGACATCAGGGAGTCAATAACAACATTAAGTATTATTGGTGTAGCTCAAGTTAGACCATTGTTATTGGCAGTCGCTATGTATTTTAATGACAAAGAAGCAGCGAAAGCTTTTAAACTGCTTTTATCTTGGTCTGTAAGATTTAATATTAAAGGCGTAAGGGAAGGTAACGTTGGTAATGATTATGCGAGACTTGCATTCAAGATTTATAAAAAGGAAATAAAGAACGTTGAAGAACTTAGAAAGTCGGCTGAAAATATAACAATCAGCGATGCTGAATTTAGAATAGCCTTTGCTAATGCAACTGTTAACGTAGCAAAAACGGCAAGATATTATCTAAGGGCATTAGAGAGGGAGGCGAAAAATGAACCTAATCCAGAAAACGTACCTAATTCAGATAAGGCAATAAATTTAGAACACATAATGCCAGAATCTCCAAATTCTGATTGGAATGTTACCCAACAAGATTTAGAAACGCATTTAAATAGGTTGGGTAATTTAGCACTTATGCAGGCGGATAGAAACAATAAAATCGGAAATCTGAAGTTTTCAGAAAAAAGAGAGATATTTAAAATATCCACATTTTTGCTTACCAATCGAATCGCACAGGCTGAAAAATGGGGTATTGAAGAAATAGAAAGTAGGCAAAAAATCATGGCTGATTTAGCCGTTAAAACATGGTCTCTTTAAAATAATACAATATGGCAAAGCAAGAAGAAAAACCCCGCTGTCCGAAGTCTCTGACTTCGGACGATAAAGCCTGTAGTTTACAACTACAAATACGTAATCCCTCGCTACCTTAAGCGTCCCGCTTGTGAGTTCGCTCTGTACAGCATATGGATTGCTTCGTTCCTCGCAACTATTAAAGATAAACAAACGACCCCAAAGCGGGCAAATGCCCGACGGAAAACCGGGCCGGGAGTTGGCCTCGTGGGCAGAAGGTTTTTTCCGTCTTGAATTTTTGGTTCTTTTGTTTCAAGACAAAAGAACTAGCCCAGCGGCAATGAGCGGCCAGAATACTTTATTAAACGAAAATACGTCCCAATACCCCACTTTGGGTCATAAGCCTATAGTTTGCAAAAAAGCAACCCCAATCAATCCTCGCGGATCATCAATTGATAAACCCCAAAGGAGGTAATAACGCACAAAGCCGAGATCACGGTACAATAAACCCGGAGGTCCTGCCCCCATAAGTGAGGTCTACAATGGCCCCCTATCAAGGCAAAAACCAAAAAGATGATCACCAAAAGAATAATGGTGACAACAACCGAGTGTGCAGGATTTTTCATGAGGAAAGGTTATATTCAAATATAGGTTATTTGCCTGTCAATCAATCATGATTAAACCTCGCTGTTCGAAGTCTATGACTTCGGACGACAATGCCTGTAGTTTGCAACTACAGGCATTGTCGATAGATAGCGAGAACACCTCACCGCGCAACTGCGTATACCCTTATTTTACCAAAAAATCATAATAAGGCGTATACAGGTAATCGTTAGGTTTCAGGAATAGCTGGTTATGTTGCAGGTCTAACACCATATCGAAACGTTTCAAAAACCCATTACCCAATATACCCGACAGTGCCCCGCTTCCCAACACCCCCGATTGCACTCCCGATAATAAGGCAGGCACCCGATAAAAATGTTTATCAGCCAATCTGATTTCAGGCACCATCACAATAGCCACTTTAGTAGCCACCCCATCCGACCCTAAGGAAGTCGCCGCAGCTACCTGCTTCAGTTGTTGCGCTAAATGATTTGCTTGGGCAAAGTGGTCCGCAATGATTAAACCACTGTCTCCCCCCGTATCCATCTCAAAAGTACCTTTCACCTCTTTGTTGTCAATAAATAAGCAGGCACTGATTGTAGGCACCTCCATCACAAATTTCAGGTCGAATTGATTATAAGATTTAGCATCAACCACATAATCTTTTTTGCTGAAAAAAGAAAGCAGCTTTTTATGATAATTTATCTCGATTACATAATTCCGCATTAAATTATTCCCAAACACCCCGTCGAAGGCCACATTTCCGTAGGGGATGGCGACGTAAGTAACACTATCCGCTTCCAGGCCACCAAAAAATAGTTTATTGTTAGTGCTTTCCTTAATCTTGCCTTCGCCGTTCTCGCCAATATTGGTTGTTTCCGAATCTAACACCAGATTCAGTTTTTTGCCCAATATATCCTGATTAATAACCATACCACCCGCGCCGGTATCAAACAAAAAAGTCAGTGTATCCGACTTGTTAACCCGGCATTTAATATAAATACGGTTATCACTTTTCAGCTCGAAAGGTAAAACAGCCAAAGGTTTGTTCTGAGCATATAGCTGTAAGCCAATTCCCGACAATAAAACAGCAAGTACAAGTTTTTTCATACTCAATAGACACCGGTAAATAACATTCGTGACATAAATTACAGGTAATCAAAGGGAAAAGTAAACTATAACTTACTTATGCAGTAAATACGCATCTAATTAATATTACTGCAAACATCCCCCTCCAAACTGGGTTGTTAATAAATAACCAATATTACCATGAAAAAGCTAATTTTAGGAATATGCCTTTGTGCCGGGCTGGCAGCGTGTCACAGCAACAGCAAACCAAAAGATGCTTACGCCGATTCACCTATGATGACCGGTAAAGCCGATCAGGCCGGTACCGTGAATGATTCATCGCACACAGCCGCAGATGCCGACTCGCAAAGAATAGGAAAATCCGATGGTGCCCCAACCGATAGCACAAGCACCGGGTCAGGTAAATTGGATAAAGAGTAACGTAATAATATCACCATGAAAAAGATATTTTTAGGCATATGCCTTTGTGCCGGTATAGTCGTGGCGTCATCATGCGGTAGCCACAAAGCAACCAACGCTGCGGACGGGAACAATGCCCTGCTGGATTCATCCAAAAAAACACAGGACAGCACCAAAGCCGACACCGCCAAAAAAACAGATAGCACCAGTAAAATCGATACCAGCAAAAAGATGTAGCAGGCGGTAAGTCTGAACCATGATTTCTCACAGGTTGTTTATTTTTTTGTGTTCGAGAGGGCTCCGCCGTTTATGGGATTAAAGGATTCGCATGATGATTGTCCGAACCATGAGTTAATGGATGTACCCCAAAGCGCGCAAACGCCTGACGGAAAACCGGGCCAGGAGCTGGCTTTGTGGGCAGAAGGTTTTTTCCGTCTTGATTTTTTGCTACTTTTTTATCAAGAAAAAAGTAGTAGCCCCCGCGGCAATGAGCGGCGAGAACACTTCATTGAAACGAAAATATTTTAAGACCGATCAACAGTCTCTGTAAGTAGGGGATTGCCACGCTCCGCTCGCAATGACGGTTCCATAGTCGGATGAATGTCAATACACCAGTACCTCTAAACCTCCAAATAAAAAATTCCCTATCTTTGCCCCAATGCAATCAACGGAATCAATAACGCAAGCGGTACAAACATCACCCTGGGAAAAAGGCTATAACAACTATGGTCCATATCTCAAACAAAAATATCCCGGACAAAGGGTATTTAAAGTGATAGTTGATGGTGGCTTCACCTGCCCAAATCGGGATGGCTCAAAAGGCTACGGCGGCTGCACCTATTGCAATGTCGATTCCTTTACACCATCACCAACGCGCGATAATCCCGGTATAAAAGAGCAGGTGATAGCAGGAGTGGAACGTGCCCGAAAAGGTAACAAGGCCGATAAGTTTATCATTTACTTTCAGCCCAATACCAATACCTATGCGCCAACGCATTACCTGAAGGCTATGTATGACGAAGCTCTGAGCTATTATACTGAAGATATTGTAGGCCTGTCCGTAGGTACGCGTCCCGATTGTATAGACCCTGAAAAAATTGCCCTGTTAGAATCCTATACCGACCGTTTTGATGTGGATATTGAAATGGGTATGGAATCTATTTATAACGATACCCTGGCGCAAATCAACCGTGGCTGCAACCACGACGATTTGATCAATGCCCTGAAAATGCTGGAAAACAGTAAGCTTGATGTTTGTGTACACACCATCTTCGGCTTCCCCTGGGAAACCAACGACCAAATGCTGGCCTATGCACACGAAATTAACCGTCACCCGCAAATAAAGTTCACCAAACTGCACCACTTACACATTGTAGAAGGCTCAGTAATGGGGGTTAAATACAAACGCGAGCCATTTAAACTTTTCACGCTGGATGAATACGCCAATTTCCTGTGCGATTTCCTGCCGTTGCTGCGTCCCGATGTCATCATCCAGCGACTTTTCGGCCTGAGCGATCTCGACTTGCTAATCGCCCCCAACTGGCAACTCAAAAAATCCGAAATCCAATACTACATCGACCAAAAAATCCTCGAAAGAAGAGTGATACAAGGTTCGCAGTACAGGCCTTTATAGTATTGCCGGCAACGTTCCCCTCTCAAGAGTGGCTAGGGGTGTGTTTCTACAAGCAGTAGTCAAAAATTACATATCTCCCCAAAATTTGTGGTTTAAAGACTTACGAAGTTTAAAAAAATCGTAAGTCTTTAATATTATTGTCATTCTGAGCGCGGCGAAGAATCTTCTTCGATCTGCCAAGCGAGCTATGCGTGTTGCAGAAGATTCTTCGCTGCGCTCAGAATGACAAGGAAGAATTACAAAGCACTTTGTCATGCTGAGGAACGAGGCATCTGTACAGCGTAAACCACCTTACAGATTCTTCGCGATGCTCAGAATGACAAAAGGAAAGCGAGGGCGGAAATAAACTCCAAGCCCTCTTTCCTGCGCAGCAGAAGAGAGGGCAGGTTGAGCGGCTGAGCGAAAACCGGGTGAGTCAAAACGCAAGCAAGGTCTCCAAGGGCTTCCCAATTTTCCACCACTTTCATTATATTTGATCAACCAATTTGCACCATAACAATGAGTAGCATGAACCCTAAAGTTGATTTTTATTTTAACAAAGCCACAAAATGGCAGGAAGAATATGAAAGATTGAGAATGATCATTCTCGACTGTCAGCTGACTGAAGAATTGAAATGGGGGTGCCCTTGTTACACGTTTCAGGAAAAAAACATCGTTTTAATCCATGGCTTTAAAGATTACTGCGCGCTTCTGTTTTTCAAAGGCGTTTTGTTAAATGATGCCCATGGTATCCTGATCCAACAAACGGAGAATGTGCAGGCAGCCCGCCAGATCCGGTTCACTAATCTTCGGGAAATAATAGACATGGAGTCTATCCTTAAAGCCTACATATATGAAGCCATCGAAGTAGAAAAAGCAGGTTTGAATGTAGAATTAAAAAAGGTTACGGAATTTACAGTTTCTGCAGAATTTCAGGATAAACTAAATCACATCCCCGCCTTAAAAACTGCTTTCGAGGCATTAACACCGGGGCGACAAAGAGCATACCTGCTTTATTTTTCCGCACCCAAACAATCCAAAACCCGGGAGTCAAGAGTTGAGAAATACATGCCCCAAATCCTCAACGGAAAAGGATTGGATGATTAACAATTATACAAAAAAAATACCCTCATAAGAGGGGCTAGCGGTGTGTTAATTAGATTTGTCATTCTGAGTGCAACGAAGAATCTTCTTCGATATGAATGTCTGCTTGACGCTTTTAGAAGATTCTTCACTACATTCAGAATGACAAGGGGCTTTATAAATAGAGTTGTCACGCTGAGGAACGAAACATCTGTACAGTGTAAACCACTTTGCAAATTCTTCGCTCTACAGCATGACAAAAGAGAACTAATTAAAAATCATCATCCGGAAAATCATCCTCATCTTCGTCATCATCATCCAGGATGTCGTCATCAAGTTCAGCCGCGTGCTCAGCTTCTTTGTCGTCCTGTAGGTCTTCAAAATCTTCGTCCTCAATATCATCCCAACCGGCATCAGTGTCGGCATCATCATCCTCAAAATCATCATCATCGCCTGGGTTAAGGGCAGTTATTGGCTCAAGTTCAACAGTAGTGGTTTCGTATTCAGTAAATAACATAAAAGGTAAAATTTGATTCGTTTTCGCTGATTAAAATCAGGCGCAATTTATCATTTATTTATTTCCCTCACATATAATTCATCAACCAAAATTATAATAATTGCCAGCAGCGGAACGGCCAGTATAATACCTAATGCACCCGATAATGTACCCATAACCAACTGACTGATCAGCGTAAGCGCAGGTGGCAGGTTGATGATCTTCTTCTGTATCAGTGGGGTAACAATATTGGCCACAATAGTTTGAGATACAATGTATATCAGCGCTACAATAATAGCCGTATTGGTGCCAATGGTAAGCGCCAGCAACACGCCCGGTATCATCGCCACTAATGATCCTATGTTGGGTACAAGTTCCAGTATACCCGTAATCAAACCTAATACCATGGCAACAGGTATACCCATAATACTTAAAGCAGCGGTAATCATTACGGTTATCAGCACTATCGATATCATCATTCCCTTCAACCAACCTTTAAGCGCCACACTTATGCGGTCCATAATGTGTTTGCCTTGTTCTTTCCTTTTTTTGGGGATAAGCAGCAGTATGCCATTTTTATAAAGCGATGGGCTGGCGGTAAAAAATACGCCAAGCAGCAGGATGATATACATATCGCCCAAAACCCCAAAACCGGTACTAAAAAAGGCCTGTACCGTAGCCATCGTCTTATCAGAATTAGTGCTAGAAAAGTAATCAAGCACCTTCTGCCCTATAGGGTTCTCGGCTATTTTGGCTTTGGCCGTGTTTACGGTATGGGGTAGGGTATTGCTTAACTCGGCTATTTGTACCTGTATTTTGGTGCCCATAAACCACAACAGCACTCCTAAAATAACAAACGAAGCCACAATAGATATGAGCATGGCCCATTTGCGCTGTAAACGGGTACGGCGCTGTATAATATCGCCCAAACCATGGAAATACACCGCGATAAGCGAACCTGCCAGTGCCATCAACAATACGTTAAAAGCAACCCGGGCAATTAAAATAACACCCACCAGTAAAGCTATAATAGCAACCGTATGCCATACCTTTTGGATGTAGGTCAGCTCTTTTTTAATGATTTCGGTTGTTTTTTTATCGTCGGCCATAATAGGTTGTGGGGTATTATGGTAATGCAATAAAAGGGTAATTGTTTTTGTAGGCGATGATTTGCTCAAATTCTGGTGATAAGCATTTGATAATTAAAATATTCTTCCTACATTTGCAGCCCCGATATAGTGGGTAAATATTTAAAAATCAATTTAATAATGCAACAGTACGAAATCGTGATCGTTCTAACCCCGTTGCTTTCAGAAGAGATTGCTAAAGAGGCTTACGCTAAATACAGCAAAACTCTAACTGATGGCGGAGCCGAAATTGTCCAGGAGGATAATTGGGGTTTGAGAAAATTAGCGTACCCAATTCAAAAGAAAACAACTGGGTACTATCACTTAACTGAATTTAAGGCTCCGGGTGAATTAATTAACAAGTTGGAGATTGAGTTAAGGCGCGATGAGCGTGTTTTACGTTTCCTGACTATTGCTTTGGATAAACATGCCATCGCTTACAATGACAAAAAACGCAGCGGTGCTTTTAACAAAAAACCTGCAGCTAAAACAGAGGAGGCAGCAAGATAATGGCAAACGATCAAATTAAATACGTTACCGCTCCAAAAGTGGAGGATAACCGTAAAAAATACTGCCGTTTCAAAAAGAATGGTATTAAGTATATCGATTACAAAGACGCTAACTTTTTATTAAAGTTTATTAACGATCAGGGTAAAGTATTACCTCGCCGTTTAACAGGTACTTCATTAAAATTCCAGCGTAAAGTGGCTCAGGCAGTTAAACGTGCCCGTCACATTGGTTTATTGCCTTACGTTACAGATTCATTAAAATAATAGGAGATCAAGAAATGGATGTTATTTTAAAACAAGATGTAAAAAACCTGGGCGACAAAGACGATGTAGTAAGCGTTAAACCAGGTTATGGCCGTAACTACCTTTTACCTAAAGGCTACGCCATATTGGCCACTGTAAGTGCCCGCAAAGTTTTAGCTGAAAACCTTAAACAGGCTCAGTTTAAACAAGAAAAAATACGTAAAGATGCTGACGCGATAGCTGCCCGTTTGGAAGGTGTTAAACTTACCATTGGTGCTAAAGCCGGCGAAAGCGGTAAAATATTCGGTGCTATCAACACTATTCAGCTTGCTGATGCTTTGAAAAAAGAAGGTTTTGAAGTTGACCGTCGCCGTATTACTTTTGATACAGAACCTAAATTTGTTGGCGAATACGTTGCAAATGTAAACCTGCATAAAGAAGTAAAAGTACGCGTACCGTTTGAAGTAGTAGCTGAATAAGTTTCTTACTTCTTACATATAAAATTTAAAAGGTGTTTAGCGAAAGCTAAACACCTTTTTTGTTAATACTATCGCCGTTAATATTCGCTTTGTATATATTTACTTCACCAAACTATCTCACATGTTTAAGCAATTTTATGATGATTTAACTTACTTACCCAGGGCTAAGTTTAGCGCTAAGTATACTGTCCCGTTTATTGTTTGCTTTTTGGGTATTGTATTGATTGGTCAACTGCTTAGTATGTTTGTAACCGTAGACCAACTCGATAAAGTGTCGGGTAATATAGTTAATGTTGAAACGAACATTATTGGGTACACCCATCATAGATTTGATGCGCATGACAGCCCTAATTATGCATTAGTCATTACCCTCGACAATATGCAGAGTTATAAGATACAGGAGGAAAAGACCCGATTCAGGCTAGGCTCAATCCTAAAGAACGGCGATTACGTGACCATCTATTACCCAACAACCATGTTGAAAATATTGAGTGCAGGTTTAGCACGCGATGTTTCACAGGTAGAAAGAGGCAATGAAGTTTTATATAGTTGGAAAGATCAACAAAACGAAGAGTGGTTTATTGTTGGCTTTTTGATTGTGGCTATCAGTTTCTTCTATTGGTCGATAAAATATTTTCGTAACTATGTGCCTAAGTCAAAGTTTAATAATTAATCAATTATTAAGCTAAACACCTTTTTTGTTAATTTCACCCCGTGATTAACCCGCCCCGATCCCCAAAAACTATCCGTATTGCTACAGCCGGGTTTTTCTTTATATCGGGGTTTGGTTATACTACCTGGGCATCCCGCATCCCATCCATCCAACGCGATCTGCATTTAAACGAAGCGCAATTGGGTACAGCCTTATTTGCCCTACCTGTTGGTTTATTAGCCACAATGCCTTTAACAGGCCGCTTGCTTCGTGCATATAGCAGTAGCCGCATTATGTTGTTTGGCGCTTTGCTGTTTAACCTTATGCTGGGCCTGCTGGGTTATGCCGTGCATTATTGGGAGTTCATATTAGTGCTGCTTTGTTTCGGTTCATCACGCAACCTGCTGAACCTATCCATGAATACCGAAGGGGTTAGCGTGCAGGGTTTATATAAAAAATCGATCATCACCACCTTTCATGCAATCTGGAGTTGCGCGGGTTTTGCCGGGGCTGCTTTGGGGTATTTAATGGTGGCTAACCATGTCTTGCCAGTTTGGCATTTGCTATCGGTTAGTACAACTTTGGTGGTATTATCTATTTGCTTCGCGCCTTTTACCCTGCAACAACAGCCGCAGCAATTAGAAAAAAAGCCTTTGTTCTCACTACCGGATAAAACGCTGATTAACCTGTCGCTCATCTGCTTTTCCTCGATGGCCTGCGAAAATATCATGTACGATTGGAGTGGTATCTATATGGATAAAGCCGTACACTCAACCCACGCCACCGCAACGGCGGCATTCGTTGTCTTCATGACTACCCTGACTGCTTCCCGCTTTGCGGGCGATAAAATAGTTGGTCGTTACGGCGTAAAACTATTAATGCAATGCAGCGGGGTGTTTATTGTGACTGGTTTTTTGCTGGCTGTGCTTTTCCCTTATGTACCTACAACAATTATTGGTTTTGGTTTGGTGGGGATAGGGACATCCTGTATAGTGCCACTATGTTTTAGTGAAGCAGGTAAATCAACAACAATGGCCAAAGGCCCTGCTATAGCAGCGGTATCAACAGTAGGGTATTTTGGTTTTTTGGTAGTGCCACCCATGGTTGGTTTTGTGGCCCAGGCATTAAATCTGCGCTGGTCTTTTGCTGTTATCACCACGCTTGGCGCTTTAATTGTTTGGATGGCATCTAAAATAAAAACTAACGCAGCCAAGTCATCAACCCAATCGCCTATTTAAACTGGATCTGGTCTTCATGATAGATCAGTACTTCCGGGTGATTTTTATACATCGATGTATCGCCGGTTACGCAAATGTGTTTACCTTTTAAATCATCATAATTTAGCTGTATTTCCTTGCCACTAACCACCACCGTAAACCGTTGGTTAGGATATTCACCACCCATATTCAGCATGGTAACGGTGTCGCTCAATATTTTAAATGAATATACGGTTTCACACATGGTTATCTTTTTACCCACATGTTTAATAAACTGGTTAACATTATATTGTTCAGGCTTTTGCTGGGCCTGTGTTTTAAAAGCGAACGCAATTATGATGATCAAAAAAAGTAAGATCTTTTTCATGTTATTGTGATGATTTGTATCTAACAACGTACGTTAATGTCATTTGTTTAAGATGCTTATTTATAAGCCGCTTAATTATTAATTTAGCCGCGTAAATGAAAGACATCCCCGTACATCAGTTAAAAGACAGGATAGACTCAGGCCTAGAGATCAAGCATTTCATCCCAGGTGATATCACCAGGCATGAGGCTGACACATTAGGCGCCCATCGTGATGATCATTATATCTTCTTCCTGATAGAAAGCGGCGTTGCTTCCTTAATGATCGACTTTCATGAACTGAAGTTGCAGCCATCATCTATTTACTACATTTTACCGGGGCAGGTACATCACCGCATATATGCTCATCAAACGGAGGGATGGTTTCTGGCGGTAGATACCCTACTGGTGCCGCCTGATTACCGGGATATTTTTGAAAATCAATTGTTGCTGCAACAACCATTTGCTTTATCCGATAGGTTGATGGCCCAATGCCGCAGCTTACTTTGCATGCTCGATCAAAAACATCACGAAGACGAACAAATACCTTTTAATCTATCTGTTGTTCACTCTTTACTGCAATCATTTTTAGGGATAGCTGCCGGTGGGTTCACTACCTTAACCAATCCGCATAACCATATATCCCGCCCAGCACAGCTCTCGCAGGAATTTAAAAAGTTATTGGTAACCAATGTTCGGACTGTAAAGAGCCCTTCTGCTTACGCGTCCCAATTAAATGTTTCCGAATCATATCTGAATGAGTCGCTTAAAAAAGTTACAGGATTCTCCGTAAGCTACTGGATACAACACGAAGTGGTGCTGGAGGCTAAACGCATGTTGTACTATACCTCGCGCTCGGTGAAGCAGATTGCCCACTTGCTGGGCTATGAAGATCATGCTTATTTTTCAAGGTTATTCAAGAAATTTACAGATACCACGCCACTTACATTTCGTGGGTGTTACCGTAAATAGTCCAATACTTACCCCGAAGTTGCCATTTTTATTGAGCTATTTGTGCTGTTACTTTGCAGTGTTAAAACACTACAATAATGGAAGCATTTACCTTAGATAGATTAAAAAGAAAGGCCGAAAAATTTTTCGAGCCCTCACAAATGCAAACCGGCCGTGTACTGGAAGTGCGCTACTGGCAGCTATCCACGCTGATCGAGATCGACCTGCACCTGCCTTTTGCCGATATGCAACAATGGATCGAAATACCTTATATTAAATTCAAAGTAGCATCATTTACTTACCGCGACTACACCCCATCCGGCTGGGACGCCGAAACCAGTACCTGCACCATATTTATTGATGCCGCGCACAATGGCCCCGGCAGTAACTGGGCAAAACAATTAAAAAAGGACGACACGGTAAGTTATTTCAAAATAGGCACTACTCATCAGGTGGCCGAAAGCACCTCGGCAGTTATTGCTTTGGGCGATGAAAGCAGCCTGGGCCATATGCTGGCTTTGCAGCAGATGGTAATGCCTGCCGCGCGCTTCTCAGGAGCCGTAGTTATGGGTAACGATGATCACCGCAGCCAGTTCAGCGAGTTCTTCCGTTCGCCGCTGCAAACTGTTAAGCGTGACGATGCTTATGGTCACCATAGTTTAATTCAGTGGGTAATCGGTCAGCAATACACTTTAGAGAATACCGTATTTTACCTAACCGGCAACAACATTATGGTAAGTCAGATGAAAAAACTTTTAAAGCTACAGGGTTATAATTCTTGCCAGATAAATGCTAAAGGCTTCTGGTCGTAAGCGGTTTAATAGTTTTAAGCGTACAGGCTTAAAACTATTAAACCCAAGTGTTGACACTTGGGTTGGTAAATTATATTCATGCTAATGGGCAATTGCCCGGTCATTGTCCACACTTGACCTAACAACAATTTAAGCGTTCACGCTTAAATTTACTCCACAACAAATTCCTTATTCAATACCAAATCTTCCGATGATCTTCCAATCATTACCTTGAATTTGCCTGGTTCAATAGTCCAGTTCATGTTTTTATCTAAAATGGTTAAATCATCAGGATGGAGAGTGAAATGTACCGTTTTCTTTTCGCCGGGGGCAAGATTTACACGTGTAAAGCCACGCAGATCATAATCATAAACAGTTACATCGCTTAGTTCCTGTTTCAGGTATAGTTCAACCACATCATCGCCTTTGCGCGAGCCTGTATTAGTCACGTCAACAGTTACTTCCACATCAGCCTGACCTTTTTCACTTTCAGGCGATACCTGCAGGTTGCTGTAATCAAACGTGGTATAGCTCAAACCATAACCAAACGGATATAATGCGCCATCAACACTGGTATGTCCCCAGCCATTTTTACCGCTCTGCGGAGCTTGTGAACTTGGTTTAAACGGAAAATTCATCTCAATTTGCCCAACCGTTTTCGGGAAGGTGATGGATAATTTACCACCCGGGTTATTATCGCCAAACAAAGTCTCGGCTATGACCTTACCACTCTGCGGACTAGGGAACCATGCCTCTAAAATAGCGGGCACGTATTTGTTTTCCCAATTAATGGTTAAGGGCTGCCCGTTTATCATCACCATTACCACAGGTTTACCTGTTGCTTGTAAAGCCTGCACCAGCTTCAATTGTCTGCCCGGTAAGTTCAATCCGGTGCGTGATAAACTTTCACCAACCTGATCAACACCTTCGCCAACGGCAACAATTACAATATCCGATTTTTTGGCTTCTTCAACCGCGGCGCTTATATCCGCCTGCTCCTTATCGGTAAGCGGCGTTTCTATGATTTCACTCTCTGGCCAGGTGGCATCTACAATATCACAACCTTTAGCATAGCTTACGGTTGCATTGTTGCCTACGTAATTCTTTATCCCATCATAAACCGTAGTTACCGGGTTATGCGATGGTCCGTACCTGCTGATGGCATAGCTGGTTTCCATAGCCAGCGGACCTGCAACTAAAATATGTTTGTATTTATTTTTATCTAATGGTAACAGATTACCCTCATTTTTCAATAATACCATGCTCTCACGGTTCATTTTCATGCTCATACTGTCAGCTTCAGCATTATGAACCAATTTGTCAGCCGCTTTAGGGTCTTTCACATAAGGATTATCAAATAAGCCCAACTCAAACTTCACCCGTAGTACATCCGCCACGCGGGAGTCTAATGTTTTCATAGAAACCTTACCGTCTTTAACGAGGTTCCGCAATGGCATAATATAAGTTTGCGGCATGGTGAAATTGGTGCGCACATTCAGCCCGGCTTCAATAGCCATCCTCACCGCATCCTCTGGACTGCTGGCTACATGGTGTTTGCTATACAAAAACTCAACAGCTTCACTATCCGAAACCACATAGCCGGTAAAGCCAAATTTCTGTCTTAACAATTCAGTTAAAAAGAAGTAGCTGCCGGTTATCGGCTCGCCGTTCCAGTCGTTATAACTGCTCATCACGCCCATAGCATGCGCTTCCTGTATTACCCTGCGGAAAGGGTACAGGTATAATTCATACATTTCACGTGGTGCAACATGCGGGTCGGTCCTGTCGGCACCGTCACGGCCACCTTTAGGCACGCTATAAACCGCGAAGTGTTTTAAGGTAGATGCCGCACCTTCTTCCTGTACACCTAAGCACATTTGTTTGCCTAATTCAGCAATCAGATAAGGGTCTTCGCCATAAGTTTCAACGGTACGTCCCCAACGCTGATCACGGGCAGGGTCTAATATCGGTGTATAAACATTGGTATACCCCAAGGCCCGTGCTTCGCGACCAACTACATCACCGGCTTGTCTTACCAATTCCTTATCCCATGTTGCGCCAATACCAATAGGGGCGGGTAGTGGGGTAGCACGGTCATGATTCAGACCGTGGATACCTTCATTCGTAAAATCAACCGGGATACCCATGCGGGTTTCTTCCACAAACCATTTTTGTACAGTATTTATAGCCGCGGCATGTTTGCTGAATGGGAAACTATATTGCGTAGGCGCCATATCAGTTCTGGAGGCCAGGTTGTTCAGCTCCTCATCAATATTGGCAATACCATCTTTCCAAATCTCGTTCTTCCACGATTCGGCAGGCATTTCTTCCTTTAAAACTCTTTTGTAACCATACAATGTTGCTAGCTGGCAGGTTTTTTCCTCAACAGTCATTTGGCTCAGTAAATCAGCAACACGTTTATCAATTGGCTGCGATGGATCTTCAAAAACATCCATTTTGCCATTCTTGTTAAAATCTATCCAGCCCTTATGGTAAATGGAGTTTTTTTGTGCCGATGATACTTGTATAAGCACACCCTGAATCGCTATTAGCAGCAATAACTTTTTCATATAATAATTGGTTGTGTATGAAGACGCCCAAAGTTAAAATACGCGCAGATAATTACCACTTATTTATAGCGTTGATAGCAAGTTTATTACGAAAACGTATTCGTTCTTTTTTTATAGTGATTTTAAGGTGGCTTTTTAAGAATGATTCAATATTCTTTTTATATCGATACAAAAAGAAACGTCATTGCGAGGTACGAAGCAATCTTTACATAGACAGGGCATTGAATCTGCCTGGCTGCTCTGTAAAGATTGCTTCGTACCTCGCAATGACGGTAGTTTTATCACCTTGTTATAGCTTTATTAAAATGCCTTGGCAAACTCCTTTGCAAAATCTTCAAAGCTGGTTTTACCTTTTATAACATTGGTGCTTTTGTTATAATCCTCATTTATTTTTTCTGATTTGATAACAGATCCCATTTCGGCATAGTTTATAGCCACATCATGCGATGCGCCGTTTTGTTCCATGGCAGCAACCACATCCTCATCCTTAAACTCAACCCATGGCAGGTTTGATTTGCCAACTGCAGTACCTAAAATGGCAGCAACCTCAGCACTGCTGTGTACAGAACTGATTACGTAAGAAAGGGATTTACCTGTAAAATCAGATTGTATAGCATCAGCCGCGGCATCAGCTATATCACCAGGATATACCATTGATATAACGCTCTCCGGTTTATAGTTTGCACCGATGATGCCCAAGTTTTTCACCATATCCACATTGTGTAAAAAATTGGTGTAGAAGAATCCCGGGCGTAGGTGCCTAACCGCAACACCTTCCAACTCATTAAGCTCCACTTCAACAAAGTGCATACCCGATATTGGTCCTGCGCCTTCGGCCAAATGACCGCCAATGCTGCTTAAGTTAACCACGCGCTTTATGCCTGCATTTTTAATTGCGAGGGCATAATTATGGCCAATACCTGCAATGTATTTTTTCCAGGTGTTGGTTATCATATTTGGCGGCACCATGGTATAAACCGCATCGGCACCTGTAAAGGCCTTGGTTAAAAAATCAACGTCTTCAACTGATCCTATTGCCGGTGTCGCGCCTAATGCTTCAATAGCTGCTGTTTTATCGGCATTGCTGCTAACGATGGTTACTTGATGACCTGCGGCGATTAATTTTTGTGCTAATGGTTTGCTGATATTTCCAAGCGAACCTGTTATGGTAATTTTCATAATTTTTTTGTTTTTATTTAATGAAACAAAAGTATATTTGTACTTACTTTTATACAAGTACTTACCCCAAAGTATGTAACTCATGACAGCAATTAAAGAAAGCTCGACCAGAAGCGCCAACAAAAAAATTACCGCCGATATATGCCCGGTAACCTATATTATGAACCGGATAGGGGGATATTGGAAACCGATTATCCTGTACCAGTTAATGAGTGGCCCGAAACGTTATAGCGAACTAAAAAAAGCGATACCAACTATTACCGAAAAGATGCTCATCCAACATCTAAAGCAAATGGAGGCAGACTTTATTATCAACCGCGAAGCTAAACCCGTTGTACCGCCCTACGTAACCTACAGCCTAAGTCCATCTGGTCAGGAGCTTCAACCCGTACTCCAAAGTATGGCTGCCTGGGCAGTAAAAAACAGCGCGGAGTTATCGTAAGAACGACAATAAAAAGAAAGCGGGCAAAAGCCCGGCGGAAAACCGGGCCGGGTGTTGGCCTAGTGGGCAGAAAGTTTTTTCCGTCTTGACTTTTTGGTTCTTTTGTGTCAAGACCAAAGAAGTATCCCAGCGGCAATGAGCGGCGAGAATATATTATTAAAGATAAAATTTGTCATTCTGAGGTACGAAGAATCTTCTTCGATTTGCATTCGAACTATGCATGATGCAGAAGATTCTTCGTACCTCAGAATGACAATTGGTTTTAGAATGACAAAGGGTCTAATCCTTCACTAATAGCCCCTTTATCACCGGCCAAATCTTCCCCGCAATAATCTTATACCCCTCAGCCGAAGGATGCAAGCCATCACGAAGATTTAAATGCATCTGCCCAGCCACGCCATCCAAATAAAAAGGCACAAAAGTCATATTATGTGTATCAGCCAGTTTCTTAAATATCGAATTAAAATTATCAGCTGGTAAACCAGGAATAACTGCCGGTATCTGCATCCCCATTAAAGCCAGTTTAATACCCGGATATTTAGCTTTAACTTGCTTCACAATCGCATCCATATTTTGGTATATTTTTTCAGGTGATATATGCCGGCGCATATCATTTATGCCTAATTCCAATACAAAAATATCCATTGGTCGGTTAAGCCAGTAATCTAACCGGGCTAATCCACCGCTTGTAGTATCACCACTCAAGCCACCGTTTATCACATGGTAATCGTAACCTTCGGCGTTTATCTTTTGTTGTATCAAGGCCGGGCAGGCTTCTTTGCGGGCATCGGCAAGGCCATAACCGGCGGTAAGGCTATCGCCAAAGAATAGAATATTGCGCATAACATTCAAATAACACAATTGTACTGTTTGTTTATGTCATTTTCATAAAATCTTAATGTAAAAATATTCTGGTAATTAGAGATTTATAAAAAATACAGCTTATTTTTACAATGGTTTAAAAACAATAGAATTAATTCATTCGTTTAATACCTACCAATTATTATATTTTCATGTCAAAAAACATCTTAATAGTCGACGATAGCAGCGATACACTCGACTTACTGAAAGAAGCATTGGAGCAGGAGGGCTATGATGTTACCGCGCTGCCTTATACCGAAAATATTATCACCAGCATATCACAATACCAACCCGACTTGGTAATGCTTGATTTTTTGCTGGCAGGCATCAATGGTGGCGAGCTTTGCCATCAGCTAAAAATGCATCCCATTTCATCACATATTCCGGTAATTATGCTTTCGGGCTACCCGCGTGTGCTGGAATCATTGGGTAATTATGGTGCTGATGAATTCATCGCTAAACCATTCGACCTCGATCATTTATACGCCAGCGTAAAGCATTGGATGGAAGAAAGCGCTATGCATGCGTAAGTAAATTCCTAGGTTGTCATTATTTACCCTCTTTGTCGCGCAGCGAAAGGAGGGTCGACCAGCGTAGCGTAGTCGGGGTGAGTAATATTTATCCTGAAAATCTCCTGACAATTCTCTGCCCCATCTGTTGTTACTTTGATAAAACACATAACAATATCTATTTATGGAATACAGACAATTAGGAGCATCAGGACTAAACGTACCTGTACTTAGTTTCGGCACCGCTACTTTTGGCGGTGGAAACGAATTCTTTAAAGCTTGGGGCGATACTCAATTAGATGAAGCGAAGAAATTGGTAAACCTATGCATGGATGCTGGCGTTAACTTTTTTGATACAGCCAATGTTTACTCACGTGGTACATCCGAAGAAATTTTAGGCAAAACGCTTGAAGGTATTGCACGCGACAAGGTGTTAATATCAACCAAAGCAACTTTTAAAATGGGTGATGGTCCCAACGATTATGGTTCATCACGCCTGCACCTTATTAAATCATGCGAAGACAGCCTTAAACGCTTGCAAACCGATTATATTGATGTTTACCATATGCATGGTTTTGATGGTAATACTCCGGTTGAAGAAACTTTACATGCCTTAGAAGATCTGATCACCAGTGGTAAAGTACGTTACATCGCTTGTTCAAACTTCTCAGGTTGGCATTTAATGAAATCATTATCAGTGTCTGAAAGATATGGATGGGCAAAATATATAGCTCATCAGGCTTATTATTCTTTGTTGGACAGAGAGTTTGAATGGGAGCTGATGCCATTAGGTATCAACCAAGGTGTGAGCACTATTGTATGGAGCCCGCTTTCATCAAGCAGGTTAAGCGGAAAGTACCGCAGAAATCAACCAATTCCTGAAGATTCGCGCATAAGTAAAGGCGGCGCACATGGCCCTGCAACTAACTTTGAGCGCCTTTACACTATTGTTGATGCTTTAGATGAAGTAGCAGAGGAGGTTGGTAAATCTGTCCCGCAGGTAGCTTTAAACTGGTTGCTACAACGCCCAACAGTTGCTAATCTGGTTATTGGTGCCCGTAACGAAGAGCAGCTTAAACAAAACTTAGCCGCGGTAGGATGGAGCCTTACCACCGATCAGGTTAAAAAGCTTGATGCCGCCAGCGATGTCGACCCTATATATCCATACTGGCACCAAAGGCAGGATACTAAATTGAATCCGTTGCCTAAGTTTTATTAGTATAAAATTCCCTTTGTCATTCTGAGCGGAGCGAAGAATCTGTAAGTTGGTTTACGCGTGTACAGATTCTTCGTTTTTTGCCCGGAATGACTTTTTTATTAAGCATCAAGGTTATCAGGTGAGAGTTGTATGATGAAAAATATTTTTATCTTTAACTCTTAACAACCTCATTCCTGATATGCAAGACCTCGACTTTCAGCCTATTCAATCCAGCCAGCGTGTTGTAATTGTTGATATTTTACGTGGATGGGCATTGCTCGGCGTTGTACTGATGAATTATCAGGACTTTTTCTTTATGGGGACAGGTAACCCACAAATAGGGTCGGTATCCAATGTACTCCTGTATATATCAAGCATCTTTTTTGCCGCAAAGTCATGGACACTGCTTAGTTTTTTATTCGGCTATGGTTTTGCCGTGCTGATGAAGAATACATCAGAAAAAGGTGTGCATAGCGTAAAGTTTTTTACGCAACGTATGTTTTGGCTGCTGGTGCTTGCTGTAATTAACAGTGCTCTTTTTTATGGTGATATTTTAAAAGACTATGCCGTATTAGGACTGGTATTACTGCTGTTTCATCGCAGCTCTGCTAAAACAGCATTTCGGTTAAGTATTGGCTTACTTATTTTATTGCCTTTTGTAGCCGCATATGTTCGTGTACATAGTGGCTCATATATCAATCAACTGGCACCATATTATCACCTTTATCAAGGGCATAACCCGTTAAATGTATTATGGTTTGGGTTAACCGGCACCTGGCACGATGAGATAATTAGCCTTAATTATGCCATAAGTGTTCACATCGCAATGTTGTGTTGTTTCTTTTTAGGCCTGGCAGCGCAAAAGTTTAATTTTTTCGGAGATATCTTAACGAATAAAAAGCATATTAAAAGGATTTTTTGGATCAGTTTAATAGTTTCCATCTTGGTTTTAATCTCAGCAATATTAACAAGCGGTAAAAAATATGAAGAGTTTTACGCGCATTTCAGTACGCGCTATCTGTTGGTTTTATCAACAATGCTGTTTATTGCTTCAAGTATATGCTGGCTTTATATAGCCGGAAAAATGAAACGCTTTTTCGCATCCATGCAGGTCATCGGTAAAATGACACTGACAAACTACATGACCCAAAATCTCATCGGTTTATTTCTTTTCTCGGGTTTTGGCTTTGGCTTTGGATTAAGTCACAAATTATATTTAGGCTATTATTACTTTTTTGCCTTGTTAATCTATGTACTACAAATCTACTTTAGCAGATGGTGGCTTACACGTTACTACTATGGCCCGATAGAGTGGGCTTGGCGGCAACTAAGTTATGGCAAGCGTTTACCGCTAAAAAGAGAATAACCCATCTTTTCCCTCAATAGAGATACGATGTAGTACATTTAAGAATATTCAATATTGTTTATTCTTTATGTTTTTGGGTGAAATGAATACTTACCATAAGTGATAAAGCCATCGCCCCTATAAAAAATATGATCTTACCGAGGTGGTCATTTTCAGTGCGGATTTTACTATGTACTAACAACAGGTAGCCAATAATGATATTCAATCCGCCCCATAACACATTAATATAAGCAGGTGATAAACCTTTACCAGGTGGCTTTGCAAACGGAGTGGGGAATTTATCACCCTGGATGCCTTTAATAAAATGAGGAATACTGTTAGCTAAAAATGCGCCTGAAAAAAATGCTGCTAAGTAGTTGTACCATTCCATATGTTTAATTTTAATTGTTAAGTTTTATATTAGGGGTGAATGTGTTTAAAAAACAAAATATTAATAATTAAATGTAGGTATTTTAAATGCTAATTCAATGTAATAGTCTGGTTATGTTCCTTTAAATTCCAACCACTTATACTTAATAATGGCAAGTTTGGATATTGCTTAGTATCATAATCAATCACAATAGTTCTATTCGTACCCGGTAAAACCGATACATAATTATCACTATAAAAAACGGGCAGCAAACGTTTGTTGCTTTGGGCATCAATCAACGATAAACGATTAAAAAATGCAACCGGTGCACCAGCTGGGTTTGTTAAAGTAACTGCCACTTTCCCCGGCGAAAGTAGTTTTGCGGATGTTTGTAATTGCGATGCAGCCAATTTCTGCAAGCCGCTGTATTCGCCCTTATCATCTGCAAGCCAGTAAATGTTTTGACTGATGATATTTTTATCCATATCTAAAAGCTCCAGGTCAATAAAACCGCCGCCTGCCTGCGCCAGCTTATCAGTATATTCTTTTATGCTGAAATATCTTTTAGTGGTAGTTGCTGTCACATCCGAAATAACCTGACTAATGATCTCTTCCTTACCACTAATGCTGTATGATTTTACCGCGATCATCATATTAGCGTGTGGCTTAAATGTATTGTTGGCAACCATAACCATACCATCGCCCGGGTTGTACATAATGTGTAGCGGCTCGCTGCCGTTGTGCAGGCCGTAAAGGCAGGCATTCGGGTCAAGGTAATAATCATACATCTGTCCGCGCAGCGCCGTCCATGGGTTTTGTGTTTTCCAGATGATAACACCAGTGTACCAATCCCACATATGCGAGCTGAAGCCTTCCATCAAAGCGCGGTATTGGTCGTAATTAACCAACTGCGCTTTATTGGCAAAGTCTTCCACGTTCTTAGGCTTGCCATATTTATTGATGGAAGCATCGTAACCAATATATTTATGATATTCCCAAACAGAATCCGTTTTGGTTTTGCCCGTAGCTTCATCATATTCCGGTACAACCATATTAGCCGCAGGCATAAACCTTTTTAAGGATTCATAATCACTCACCCCAACTGAGCCAACCTCGGAGTTAAACGGGAAAGTCCGCTGATCCCAAAATACCGACAGGGGCTGAATACCATAAGGCCCGTCGCCATTGCCGCCCAATACATTGCGCGACATGTTTTCTGAGTTGGAATACTCCACAAACCAACGGGTATTATCCAATTTAGGCATAACAGTATCCCGCAAAGCGGTTAAAATATCTGCTGGAGGAGTGATCTCGTTACCACCACACCAAATAGCCAGCGACGGATAATTGCGTACCATTTTTACCTGATCCTCAATAGATTTAATATAAAGTTGATGGTCATCTGGGTACTTGCGGCGTGTCCATTGGTCATCTAATTTCATTGGGTCTTCCCAACGGCCATTACAATCGCCAGATCCCCACATATCCTGAAAAACCAGCATGCCGTATTTATCACAAGCGGCATAAAACTCAGGTCGCTCAATCAACGCGCCACCCCAAACCCGTATCAAATTCAGGTTCATATCATGATGAAAACGTACCTCAGCATCATAACGTTTATCACTAAAGCGCAGCATCTCGTCAGATATGATCCAGTCGCCGCCTTTAATAAATATCTTTTGTCCGTTTACGTTTATCTGGCGGCTTTCAGTGCGCTCGTTCCGCTCGGTAGTTATCTGCCTAACCCCAACCTCAATATCTTGCTGGTCGGATATTTTATTGCCTGCGGTAACAAACTGCAATTTTAAATTATAAAGGTTTTGCGGTCCGTAACCATTAGGCCACCACAATTTTGGGTTCTTCAAAACGTAATACGGCAATTGAACCTGTTCTTTTGAGTTAGGCTTTAAGGTAACTTTGCTTGATACGATATTCCCGTCCAGGATATACTGCAATACTCCGTTAACCGGCAAATTTGTAGCGTTTTCTACAACTGCTGATACTATTATGTTCGCTGGTTGCTGCGGCCCATCTGGCTGACGGATGCCCGGCACCAATGTAATTACATGCGGATCGGTTATCTTAACTGCTCCCGTTTTTTCAATGGTCACTTTATCCCAAATACCGGTATTGCGGTCGGGGATAGGTTGTATCCAGTCCCAACCCGCGGTATATTGTATGCTCACGTTACGTGCAATGGTACCATCGCCACCCTGGCCACCGTTCGGGTTGCCTACTACATCAGGCGGGTAAACAATTACCGCTAAACGGTTATTGCCGCTTTTACTTAGCCATTGGGTAATGTTATAGGTTTGGCGTAAAAACATGCCACTATGCAGTTTGTCATTTAATTGGTGTCCGTTCAAAAAAACATTATAGCTATAATTCACGCCGCGTAGGTTAAGGTAAACCTGGTTATTGTTTTGGGACGATGCTTCCTTAAAATCTTTTACAAACCAATAGGTATAATAATCGCGCCCAACCTTGTAAATGTCGGGGATATGCGCATTGTTCATCCCGATAAAAGGATCGGGAATTTGTTTGTTATTGAGCTGCGTAGTTAATACCGTTCCGGGTACTGTTGCTTCTTGCCACGAACCAATCGGGAAATCACTTTTTGATAATTGCGCACCATTTGCAGCTACGGCAGTAGCTTTCTGGCATTTCCACCCGGTATTTAATTCGTATTGGTTTTGGGCGGATGTTTGAAGCTGTGTAAGCAACACGAAAGAAATAATTACAGAGGCAAGAACCGCGAACTTTTTAAGGGACATAAGCAGGATAGATGTTTCGAGTTAAATTATAACGAAAAGTAACAAAAATCAGGGGTTTTATAAAATGAAAGTATAAAATCGGTTTAATTTTGTTACATATCAATGCTGATAATTAGCCTAATAAATTACTATTTTGCATCTAAATAAATCATCCATGAAACGTATACTTATTCTGGCTTCTTTAGCACTATTCTTAGCCTATAATGCATCAGCACAAAAAATGATTGATGTAAAAGACGCGGCCAAACACGTTGGCGAAACCTTAACCGTTTGCGGTAAAGTTTTCAGCACCAAATTGATTACGCCATCAAATATGACCTTTTTAGATCTTGGCGGTTTTCATCCCGATCAATTGCTTACCATAGTCATAAAAGGCGAGGACAGGACTAAATTTACAGGCCAGCCCGAAGTTGATTTTAAAGATAAAGCCGTTTGCGTAACCGGAACTATTATCGACTACAAAGGCAAACCCGAAATCGTTCTATCCGACCCGAAAGATATTAAGTTAGATACCAAGTAGCCGTCTAAAAAGTAATAAACTATCGTCATTGCGAGCGAAGCGTGGCAATCCCCTAATTACAGAGCGGCTCTGCATAGCTTGGGATTGCCACGCTTCGCTCGCAATGACGCTTTGTTTTTATATAAAAACAAGATTCAACCTTTTTAGACAACTACTAAGTAATATTATACAATAGCATACTCGGCTTTGGCATGGTTCTCAAACACCAGGTCGAGTATGTTTTGTGTCGTATCCGGATAATTTACGGGGATGGGTTTGCCATTGTTTATCCATTCTAAAATAATATCGTTATGCTTTGGCTTCAGGCTTTTTACAACAGGTACACCCATATGCTTTAATGCAGCAGCGTTGAGTTGTTGCTCATATTGCGTTTTCATGGGGATAACCAGCAATTTCTTTTTCATGTAAAGCGCTTCGGCAGGGGTTTCAAAACCGCCACCGCAAAGTACCGCAGCGCTTTCGGCCATACTTTTAATAAACTTCTCGTTATCTATAGGTTGGATAGATACGTTTTTATGCTTGAAAGTTTTTTTATTGTGTTTGCTGAAAACATCCCACTGCACATCCTTAAACTCCGATAGGCGCTTTACCAGCCTTTTATCATCATAAGCAGGCAGGTAAACAGTGTAATGTCCCTTGTTCGCTATTTTTTGATCTCTTACCTGCTGACGTATTACCGGGGTGAAGATATTAGCATCATATTTTGAAAAATGGAAACCATATTGTGCCGATACTGGCGCGTAATTTTTGAGAATGAGCCTGCCCATCATATCTGTATCATCAGGTTTTGGCGCATTGGCGGATAATACCGCCGCCTGGTGACTAAGCCCAATGCAAGGCTTATTCTTCATATAACAAGCCCAGGCAGATACCGGTTCAAAATCGTTGATCACCAAATCATAATCTTCAACCGGTAAAGTATTTATCTCGTGTATAAACTTGCGAAAACGTGATTTTAAAAAGGATGCCCATATATCAACGCCGCCTTTTTTGCCGAACACAAAGCCAAAGCCATGTAGCACATATTTAACCTGAAAGGGCAGGGCCAAATCGCCTTGTGTGCCACTCACCAATACATCAACATCGCCCATTTTTTTAAGCAATGGAACAATATCCATTGAACGACTTAAATGGCCGTTACCTGTACCTTGTATAGCGTATAGTATTTTCATGGTTTATGGAATAATATAGAGGAATATTATTGGATAGAGATAAAAATAAAGAGAGTCTCCGCTCTCCTTATCTTATTAACTTTTAACTGATCTTATTTGGGAATAAAGAACGAGCTTGTGAGTGTTTCGCCTAAATAATATGCTGCAAAGGTGCAACTACCATATTACCGGTATGTTAAGTTTTTATTATGAAAGGATGGTGGTAACATTGACTCCATGTCATTGCGAGGTACGAAGCAATCGCACGTAGAAAAGCCGTCTTGCCTGGTTTGCGATTGCTTCGTACCTCGCAATGACAATTGGAACCTTCAATCCACCTTCTCCACAAAAACCGGCGTTTCCCCCACCTTGATTTTCACATTATGATTTGCGGAACTTATTGTACTTTGCCCCATATTAACCCCATCAGGGTTTAAATGATAAATAATGCCCTTGTTGGCATTACCCAAATTCAAAGTACATACCCCGGTTTTGCCCTGTTCATCAGGTATGGTCAATACATAAATAGTTTTATTCCCATTGCGGTAAACATCAACCAAAGGGAAATTATTAATAGTGCCCTTATAACTATACCCGCCTAACAGCTGCTTAACTTGGTAAACATAATTAGCAACAGGCCTGCGTTGCAAAGGTTCTTTGCCAGCGAAACCGCACGTTTCATATTGCGTGCTGTTAGTACTATTATCATCAAAAAGTTCATAATAAAATACCTTGTTAACACCATGGCGCGCATACAATAACGATGTGCGGATAATCCAATCCGCCTGTGTTACCAAAGCTGATTTATTACCAATAGGTATAGCCTTCTGCGGGCTACCCTGGTTAATATCATACCCAGATTCCGTTACCCAAACAGGTAGGTGATATTGCTTGCTTAAACGTACAAAGGCGTCCGCCAATTCCGCAGTTTGCGAAAGCTCCGGCGCTACACCTTCGGTACCCAGGTCGGTTGAGCCGGGTTTGGCGTTGCTGGAGTAATAATGGTAATTGATCACATCAAAACAAAGGTTTACCGAACCATCAGCCCGGTAACCACGATGTACGCGGCACCAGTTGATCATCCCCCGCACATAATCCGGGTCAGGTTTGGCTAAGCCTGCCATCACCACTTTAATATTGGGGTCGGCATTCTTTACCCCCACATTTTTACCCAGCCTGCCTTCGTTACCATCATAAAAAGCCGATAGATTAGCTGCGTATTCTTCCGGTGTTTGGTGTGCCTTGCTGCCTTTCCACCATTTGTCGCGCTCGTTATCACATTCAATATATTTAATATAGCCGAGGCCAATCTTAGGTACATTAACCGGGTCTGCCGTCCAGCGTGGTTTGCTGTCTACCGTTACTAAAGCAGGGTTTACATTTTTATTGCTGCCATACCTCGCCGCGAACTGAAAAGCCATCTTAGCCTGCTCAGTATACGATGCCGGATCATCGCGCCTAGCGCCAAAGGCCATAGGAATATTCTCGCCATCGCGCAGGTTTAACGGATATGTTTCCAGCAACCAATCGGGGCAACCTTTCAAGCAAACCAACACATCAATACCTTCTTGCTTACAACGCTGGTAGATCACGTCCAAATTCCAACCGCCATTATTGGTAGGGTTAAAGGTGAAACTACCACGTTTCGGTTCAACCTTTTGCCAATCCAAATAATGCCTGAAACCACCGAAAGATTTAATGATCTCCATTTTAGGTTCATAAATCTTACTCACATCATTCGGGTTCTTAGGGTCCTGCAAAAAATCCCATTCAAAAGCATTAATACCAAGCATGTTATTAAAGGTGTTGCCTTGGGAGGTAACCTTTTGCTGGGCGTTTAATGAGAGAGAGAATAGGAGAGAGGTTATGAGGATGGATGGTTTTTGCATGGGATAAATTTATTCCTGAGGCTAAAATACAAAAACATGCTGCCAAACTGAAGTTCACCCTCTTTCACCATTGGTAGACCAAATATAAGAGGGCGTGGATTTCAGTCTAAAACGTTTTGTCATTCTGAGCATTGCGAAGAATCCGTACGTTTGTTTACACTTTACAGATTCTTCGCAATGCTCAGAATGACAAATAGGAGAGAGTACGAAATATTTACTTCAATTGGCTCAATTTCAAATACCCCAAATGAAACTCATCGTCTACCAATCCTTCCGCAGGTATAATCTCAATCTGATATTTTTCTTTTTGCTCCGCAGATAAAATATCTTCTATCTCATAAAGATCATCCACGTCAACACCATATTTATCATCAATATGTGAGGTCGCGCCCTCAAAATGATTATGCTGATAAAACAAAGTCTGCTTAGCTTCCCTAAACGCGAGCGATTTATCCTCCTTCACGGTTAATAAAACATAATGTTGTTCTTCAAACTTATTCTCCTGGTATCCGCCCAGGTTTACAAAGAATAGTTTGTGTTTGGACGATGGTACAATACCTGCTTGTTTTTCAAGAACGCTTATTTGGTAACCTTCAACCGAAGTCACTTCCCGCCAGGCATCAATATGTATTTTATCTTCAGCCTCCGGCCAGAAAGCCTGGATGTTGGGCTTAACATCATTGATCGTTTCAGCTATTACGAAGAAGACGTCGTGTTGTTCGGTATGGCGACCTTGGGGCTTAGCACCCAGCATCAGCATGAAAAGTTTAACTTGCATGCTACTAAAATAAGCCGACTAACCCGAATATTATTACTTTTAAAAAAACTTTTTGCAGGTATCCATGTCAACCACCGATCCAATCCCATCAACAACCAAACCCCAACAACTCGATTGGATTAACAATCTGCGTGTACTGGCTATGTTTTTGGTGGTGATACTGCATACCACATCGCCCATGCTGATGGCCTATGGAAAGATACCCAACAGCTATTGGCTGATAGCGGATTTTTACAATGCTTTAGCCCGTTTTGGCGTACCTGTTTTTGTGATGATAACCGGGACATTGCTACTTAGCCGGGATTATGAGTTGGGTGATTTCTTAAAACGACGACTATGGCGAATCATCCCGCCATTTCTGTTCTGGAGTTTGATTTATGTGGCTTATGCCTGGTACGATGAGGATATAACTTTTACTGCCGATACCTGGATGAACGTTAAAATAGTTTTACACCAATTAAAGTTTGGCGCATCCTACCACTTATGGTACGTGTATATGCTTATCGGGCTTTATTTTATTATCCCGATACTCAGCAAATTTGTTCGCAAAGCTACCGAAACGCAGATTGTCTACTTCCTGCTATTGTGGTTAGGCGTAATGTTTATCAACCAACCCTACCTGGCGCGCTATAACCCCCAAATTGATCTTCATAACATGACTGGTTATATGGGCTATTTGGTGCTGGGCTACTACCTGGCATCTAAGCAATTCCCTGCATGGTTTAATGCAAAATGGTTTGGTATGTTGTTTTTGGTGAGCTTGGCGGTGATAGTCGCCGGAACTTATTTTGCCTGCATGGCCTATAAAGGTTTAAGCACCCTGTTTTACGAACCGATAAGTCCATCAATTGTAGTTTTATCCGCCAGTATATTTATGGTTTTTAGATTGAGCTCGTTTAAATTATCACCCAAAATAAGACAGATAGTCAATTTTGCAGGGGGCTATACCTATGGCATCTACCTAAGCCACGCCCTCATCCTAACCATCCTTGGCGATCCGGATTATCATTTAAATATTGATTACACCTTTTGTACACCTTTCATCAGCATCCCATTAACAGCATTGATTTGCTATAGCCTATCCTTATTGTTGGTTTGGCTATTAAGTAAACTGCCTTTCGGTAAGTGGATTGCGATGTAAGTTCGTTCTAATACAATTGTCATTCTGAGCGTAGCGAAAAATCTGTACAGTGTAATCCAACTTACAGATTCTTCGCTACGCTCAGAATGACAGAAGAAAGTGGATCGAATTTGAACCTCATTTCGATAAATTTTCCCGCTTTGCACAAAAGCTGAATAATATGTAATAATTTTAAAAAATTTTTCACCCCAAAAATTACGGGCACTATTTTTTGATCAATGAAGAAAATAACTCAAGGCAACGCCGCATCCTATACCATTCTTTTAATTATAAGTACGTTTGTTATACGCCTGTTTATTGCCGCCTACACCGGGCTCGGCATTGGCGAAGCCTACTACTTTCGTGGTGCTTTACACCTGGATTTGAGTTACTTTGATCAACCACCGTTATTTTTCTGGCTGAGTGGTTTAAGCCTTAAAGTTTTAGGCTTAACAAACTTAGGTATCCGGTTCCCGGCGGTGCTTTTATTTGCGGGTACAAGCTGGCTGCTGTTTTTGATAACCAAAAAACTTTTCAATGCAGCTGCAGGTTTTTGGGCCGTTTTGGTGATGAACTTAAGCGCGGTATTCACCATTCCTATCGCGGTTTGGTTTCAGCCCGATGCTCCACTGATGTTCTTTTGGTTGTTAAGTACTTACTTTTTTGTTGAGGTTTTATCTATCAGTAATCAAGGTCGTACAAAACTACAATCTGGTAAAGCATACTCCTTGTGGATCATCATCGGGATATGTATGGGCTTAGCTATACTAAGTAAATATCATACAATATTTCTATTCTTAGGTGTGCTGATATTTGTGAGCGTTAATAAAAATCAACGTCATTGGTTAAGGCATCCGGGGCCATATATCGCCATGATTATAGCACTCATATTTGCCTGGCCTATACTCTGGTGGAATGCTCATAACAACTGGGTATCTTTTGTATTCCAGGGCTCACGTGCAGGTTCAAGCGGTGGCTTACACCCAATATGGTTACTTCGCAGTATTGGCGGGCAATGTTTATGGTTGCTGCCATGGTTTTGGTTCCCGCTGATTCGCGAACTGATCAGGTCTTTCAAATTGCGTAACCAATCACAATCCTATAGCTTCTTATTCTGGACGGCTATATTACCATTGGTGTTTTTTACAGTGGTAACCCTATGGTCCGATCTGCAATACCATTTTCATTGGCAGGCACCGGGTTACATGATGCTGTTTATACCACTTGGGTATGCTATTGACAAACACCTATCTGATCCTAGCCGGATGCGCGGAACAAGGCGATGGTTGATTTTTTCTACATGCTTTACCGTAATTACTATTGGTGTGCTTTGTCTGCACGAGGTTACCGGTTTTTGGCAATGGTATGGCCCTAAGTATTTTGTAGGCTTAGTCGACAAAACCCCCGAAGCTAAAGCCAAAGAAGTTGACCCAACCATACAGGGTATTGATTATGACGATATTCTTTACCGCTTTCAGAAAGAAGGCTGGTTAAATAATCCAAAAATATTTGCAGGCACTACTCGTTGGTGGCTTAATGGTAAGGTTGATTGGGCCTTAAAAGGTAAAAAGGATATTGTTTGCTTTAACGATGATCCACGCAACATTGCATTCCTGATAGATCCAAACACCCTATTAGGCGAAGATGCTATTGTAATTGATCAGGCTAGCCCGGGTAATGTAACAAATGATGTTAAACCATTTTTTGATTCGGTAAAGCAATTAGATGATATTGCTATAATGCGTAGTGGCAGGGATGAGTTACACTTGCATGTATACTATTGCACCCATTTTCATGTTCCGGCTAAACCGATGGAGAATTTACCGCTTTACCATCAATTAACAGGCAGGCCTCCTTTCGGGAAGTAATTATTTTGATGGATAAATCATATCTAAAATACATAAAAATAGTCGCTCTTATCTTAGCGGTCTTTTACGCCTATAGATGTGCCCATACCGGGCACGATTTTGAAGTATTTGTATATGCTGGTGGTAAGCTAATTAATGGTCAAAATATTTATACGCCTCCGTTTATCCAAAACCTGCAATATTATTATAGCCCCTTGTGCGCGTTGCTGTTATCTCCGTTTGCAAGCCTGCCTATAGTAATACCACAAATATTGTGGATATTTTGCTCCTACTATTTTTTATATCGTATCTGGATATTATCAACCGAATATTTTGATGTTTCAGTATTTACAGATAAGCAAAAACTGTTGTGGCTATTTTTATCGTTGCTTTTAGCCATCCGCTTTATATTGATAGATATTGGCTTTGTACAAATGACCATATTTTTGTTATGGGCTACTTTGCAAAGCCTTAAATGCTTTAAGCAACAACAAAATATTACAGGTGCGGCCTTACTTGCTTTAGCCATCAATATAAAATTACTGCCGTTGGCTTTTGTGTTTTATTTGATATATCGAAGCCAGTTTAAAGCGGCAATTTTTACTTGTCTGTTTTACGTATTATATTTATTTATTCCGGCTATATATTTAGGTTGGGATAGGAATATGAGTTTAATGCATGACTGGTTTACGCTTATAAACCCAGTAAATAAAGAATGGACAATTGAAACAGAAGATGGTCCGAGTAGCCTGGTGGCTTTAATACCGGTATATATAACCAAAACTACCGGTGTGTTAACATTTAAAAGAAACTTTTTAGATTTAAGCTTTAGCCAGGTTTCGCTGATATTGAATATTGTAAGGCTGTTTTTTGTTTTATTAACGCTTGTGTTTTTAAATTCAAGGCCTTTTAAAAATATTACAAGTAACGTAAAACAGTTTTGGGAAATGAGCTATTTGTTTATCGTAATCCCATTAATATATCCCCATCAGCAGCAATACGCGTTTGTATATATATCACCTGCCTTTATATATCTTACCTGGTATTTAATCAAAAATTGGACTGTTATTAAACTCAAGCTGAACTTTTTACACTGGCTTCTGCTTGCTATCATCTGCTTTAACTTTACACCGCTTGTTGGGCGCGACGTAATAACCAGCCACTTTTTCGAGGTTTTATTATACCTGCGGATATTGCCGATAGCGGTAATTGCCTTGATCCCTGTTTTATGGCTTTGTAAACCGAATGACAAAGAAGTGAAAAGCATCTTAGTTGAGGCTTAACATGGCATGTTGAAAATATCATAAAATATAACATTGAACACTTTACAGGATATTTACACTGGTTTTAGGGCCAACTTTATAGAAGAGCCGGACTACAGCATCAATTTCTATAACAGCAACGCAATTCTTTTAAATAACATTACCCGGCTTAACGATGAGAATGAATTAAGAATGTATATTCAAATCAATTGTAAATATTTAGAGGCTCTTTATAAAAAGCATCGTTACAATAAAACGGTTGAATATGCTGAAATAAAAATTCCATTTATCGAAAGCGAAATAGAAAGACTTAATGCACCTGAAGTTAAAAATGATTGGTATTACAAGTTGTATTTTGCAAAAGCTGTTGCTTATTACTATTTAAAGGAGTATACTAAATCAACAGATATGTTTAAGTTTTTAGTAAATGTCGATCCACAGGATGAATTGTATAAATCATGGCTTTTGTATTCTGACCATGGAAAAAAAAGATGGTTGATTAATTCTGCACTGATAATTAGCCTTGTTATGATGATTACTTACTTTATGTTAAAGTCGTATCTGCCAGCTCCTGTACGTATATGTTGGACAATATCCCAATTTATTATTGGTATCGGGGCTATTCTTTATGATTATCTGATTAGAAGAAGCTTTAAGAGTAAATTGAAGCGCAAATCTTAATCAATATTCGTTGCTGTATATAGCGTATTTTCGTTACGAAGCATTAGCTAGCGTAGTTTTTTTAATCTCATTATATAAAGTAACGGCTTCCTCTACTTTCTGCTCGTACTTCTCTTTCAATTTGTTAAAAAGCATAAAGCTGTATGGGTCGGCAAATGGCATTGCATTACCGGAAAACGAGCTCGGGTGCAATTCTAAAAAGGTGGGGCTAACCTTTAAGTTTTCGTGATTAATATGTACTAAACCGGTATCAATATCATTACCAAAAATTACGAAGGTGTCAAAGTGGTTACCTTCTTTATCTGTGTATATTACTACGTCGTTTTCTTTAAAATTTTTCATTATGCCCTATTTGTATCTTAAAAAGCAAATAATATGCCGTAATCAACGTTAAAACGTAGTTTTTAATCGACTGATTAGTGAATCGATGAAAATATTGTCATAAGTCATTGGTTTTCAAAGGTAATATGCAATGAGATTATTGTCATTTTAATTAAAAATAAAATATTTACTTAATATTCAATAAGTACCTTAATGATTTAGAGCCCAGTTTTTGTAGGCATTAACGTCCGGTTGTTTGTACAGATGCTTGGCCCCTCAGCATAATATTTTTGTTTATATTCCTTATTGTCATTCTAAGCATCACAAAGAATCTGTACACCGGTTTGCTCCAGCATCTCTGCCGTGGTATATCGTTTGCTTTTTGTAGCTTTACTAATAACCTGTAAATCAAATTATGACTACAGTAGCTTTGCGTAGCACTGCCGGTAAGTGGGTAATGGTTTCGGCCATCCTGGCTTCGGCAATGGCATTTATTGATGGTACCGCCCTTAATGTGGTATTGCCATCGCTGCAAAAAAGCTTGCAGGCCAGTGGCGCCGATCTCTTCTGGATACTCAATGCTTATCTGCTCATGCTGGCATCGCTCATCCTCATTGGCGGCTCCATGGGCGATAGGCTGGGCCGCAAAAAAGTATTCATGTTGGGTGTCTTTATTTTTATATGCGGGTCGGCGGCTTGTGGGTTTGCACCAGGCGTATTGTACCTTGTTGTTTTTAGGTTGATACAAGGCGTTGGCGGCGCTTTAATGATTCCGGGAAGCCTTTCCATGATCTCATCATCTATCAACCAACAGGAGCGGGGTAAGGCTATTGGCACATGGTCTGCTTTCACCACAGTAGTTACTATGGGCGGCCCGATATTAGGTGGTGCTTTGGGCGATGCCGGTTTATGGAGATACATATTTTTTATTAACGTGCCCATCGGAATAGCTGCCTTGCTAATGCTCTGGCTAAAAGTAAAGGAAAGTAAAGATGAGGACAACCAACTATCATTGGATTTCCCCGGAGCCATTACCATCGCGCTTGGCTTAGCGTTGGTAACATTTGGTTTCCTGCGGATGCCTGCCCTAGGTTTTGGCAATTGGCAGGTATGTTTAGCTTTAACCGCGGGAGTGCTGTTCTTAATAGCTTTCATCATCATCGAAGCAAAAAGCAAATACCCCATGATGCCGCTGCAACTATTTGCGAACACGACTTTTAGCGGCACAAACCTGCTTACCTTCTTTTTATATGCCGGATTAGGAGCGGGTATGCTGTTTATGTCGCTTAATTTGGTGCAGGTACAAGGCTATAGTCAATTGCAATCCGGACTAACATTTTTACCTTTTACGGTGATGATGATTTCCGTTGCACGATTCGCCGGTGCTTTAGCAGATAAATATGGCCCAAGGTTGCTATTAATATTCGGTCCTGCGGCGGCAGGTGTTGGTTTACTGATCTTATCCTTCGTCAAACAAACCGCCGGTCCGGGTGATTATTGGATTACATTTTTCCCTGGGATAATAGTTTTTGGTTTAGGTGTTTCATTCACTGTAGCGCCGCTTACGGCAGCGGTAATGGGTTCGGTAAGTGATCACTTTTCAGGTACAGCATCTGGGGTAAACAATGCCATGTCGCGTATTGCCAATGTTTTTGCTACCGCGATATTTGGAGCACTGTCGGTGTTGTTTTTTACAGGTGCATTACAGCAACAGATAAAAACCATAAAACTAAATCCTAAACAAAAGCAAGAGGTAATGGCGCAAGCGGCAGATTTAGGCAACGCCAAAGTACCGCAAGGAATTGCCAATAGTAAGGTAATTGAACAAGCCTATCACCAGAGCTTTATAAAAGCCTACGCCAATATTATGCGTATAGCGGCGGGATTGGGATTTTTAGGAGCGTTGATGGCGGTGTTGTTTGTGCGGACTAAACTTAAAACAGATAAAACTTAGTCCTACTATCCTCCCTTTGTCATTCTGAGGAACGAAGAATCTTCTTCGATTTGCATAGCGAACTTTGCACAGTTAGAAGATTCTTCGCTCCGCTCAGAATGACAATTATTGTGTGAAATATATCCAGCTACTTAACTGCCCCCTCAATTATCTCTACTATCCCCTCATTCTTAACTATCCACATACCCAAACGTTCTTCGGTGATGCCTTCTCTTAGTTTGTAGCTATAGGTTGGGTTGCCTTCGTCAAATACAGTCTCCATATATCTGAAATCAATATTATCGATGCATTGCAGGTCATTAGCCACTTCAACAATATGGGTTGATACCATAAAGAAGCATTTTCTCACCTTAGCAAAGGCCGAGATAATAGCCAACGAGGCATCATAAGCATCCTTTACATTAGTGCCCCTGAATAGCTCATCAAAAATCACAAACACGTTTTGCGATTCGCTTATCTTTTTGGCAACATGTTTTACCCTAAGTACTTCGCTATAAAAATGACTGTGCCCTTTGTCGATGTTATCATCAATATTGATGGTGGTTATCAATCCATCAAAAACACTGGTTTCCATATAACTCGCAGGCACCGGGAATCCAAGCTGCGACAGATAAATAGATATGCCAACAGCCTTTAAGAAGGTTGATTTGCCGGCCATGTTAGTACCAGTTACAAAACACAGGTTATGGTCAGCATCAAACGTCACATCATTAACAACCGGATTATTGATAAATGGATGGAAAAGTCCTTCAAACACCAATGTTGATTGCCCGTTATCTTTGATTACCGGCAGGGTGAACCCAAAGTGTTTAACGGTTACACTAATAGAGATATAGAGATCTAATTGATAAATAATATCCAGTAAAACTTTAATTTGATCACTTGCCGAGTACCGCAAAATGCAATCTGCCCGGGCTAATTCGATAGAATTGATTTTAGGTTTATTAATTAGTCCTCTAATAAAAATAAAATCTTCACTGGCAAATGTTTCTAAAATTATTGTGCGAAAATCCTGTAAGAGTTTTGGAAATCGCTCGACACCTGCCTCGGAAAAATTAAGTAGGGTGTTTAAAATACTTAAAGTATTGCTAATGCCTTGCTGAATAACATAGTAATCGTTATTGCTATTGAAGGTGTATATAATTTTCTCAAAAAAACCAACGATCTGCGAGAATGGCCGGGTATGGTAATGTTTTTTTAAGTAGAACTCTGCAAAATCGCAGGATTGTTTGTCAACCAATAGCTTCGTATCGTTATTTAAGAAATAGCTGATAGTTTCTATCCTGTTTTTGATTGCGCTCGCATTAGTTAAAGGTTTGCTGAATATCTCTGTAAGCTTATCGTTACCCCCAAGCGTTTTGGTATTGTTAAACAGGGAAAACACCGATCTATGATTATTAGCATTTGGAAATATGCCCAAATCATCAAGTGTTTGCCTGTCTGCCTCAAAATTCATAGCTGCGCTTTAATGGAATTACTAAAGCTATAAACTTATGCCGGAATAAAGTATTGTTTATTAAGCCTGAGATTTTCAATTCCATTGTCATTCTGAGCATAGCGAAGAATCTGTACTGGAGTAAACCGCTTTACAAATTCTTCGCTATGCTCAGAATGACAAATATTTAACCCGCCAAATCCTGCCCGAATATCCTGCTCAATTCGCCATAGAGTTCGGGATGTTTGTGTTGAAGTTCCGTTGGTTTTTCAAAAAAGTATTCAGATGCAACGGCTAAAAATTCGGCCTCGTTAGTTAGCGCATATGGGTTAATGTCGGAGTGCCCGTCACTAATGTGGTGCATTTCCTGATGCATCATTTTAAGCCATGGTTCAGCGTACTCATGCGGTATAAAAGTTTCGGGGATTCCGTCGGTATCGCCGTCGGCTTTATCTAATAAATGTACAAACTCATGTATGGCGGCATTTTCTTTGCCGCTATCTTTCGAAAATCCTTTGGTTAATGCAGCCCTTGATAATAACATTTGCCCATTCATATAACCGCTGCCTACCATACCCATAATATTGCGGTTCTCGCCTTCAAACTGAAAATCCTTATCAAAGGTATCCGGGTATAGTATCACATTGGTCAGGTTTTTATATTTCCATTCCGGGAAACCAAAAATCGGTATCACCGCGCTCGATGCAATTAGTGCTCTGTCAAGAGGCGTAATTTCTGTGCCGATACCTTCAATATTAGTTTCCGTCAAAAAATCGGCAACTTTTTGTTCAAAGCGATCTTTGCCGGTATTGTCAAGTTTCTGGTAAAAAGCCACATGCTGGGTTAACAGCTTTTTATATTCGGTAGGTTCTAAATCAATTACAGCGGGTGTTGTTTTTCCTTTTTTGCGGAATACAAAATACACAGCTACAATAACGAGGAGGATAATGATAATAGCGGAAGTCATGCTGGTATAAGTTTATTTAGGTGAATATGTTTTGTATCTGATGATAATCACCGAATTATCTGCAATTTTACCGATAAAAAGCTACATCAAACCGATTTATATAGTGACGTTTTTTTAGGCTGATATACCTTTGTTGTATAATAAATAACAAACATCATGACAAAAGAATCATTTCACATCAACGGCGAGAACTTGGTAAAAAAGGTTAAGGAACTAATAGCAGAAGGTAATGTACGTAAGATTACCATCTACGATAAATACGATAAGGAACTGGCCAGCTTCCCGCTAACCTTTGGCCTTATAGGTGTTTTAATTATGCCGATGTTGGCTGCCATAGGCGCTATCGCTGCGTTAATAGGCGAATGCAAAATAATGGTTGAACGCGAAGACGTAAACAACGAGGTACATGCGGAATAAGCAGGAATAAATTATTCCTACATCTACATTAATTGAAACATATAGCGTTAAAAAACATGTAATATTGTAGCGCCAATCAAGCCTACGATATGATGAATAATTCACCCGTTAAAATTGCCGTGCTGGATGATTACCAGCAGGTAGCCTTCAAATTTGCTGACTGGTCGGCTATTAAAGCTAAGGCAGAAATAAAAGTATTTACCGATCATATTGCTGATGAAAAAACAGTAGTTGAACGCTTACTACCCTTTAATGTGGTATGCGTGATGCGTGAAAGAACACCGCTGAACCGCAATATACTCTCTCAGCTACCTAATTTAAAGCTAATCGTAACTACAGGTATGCGTAATGCATCCATCGATATAAAAGCGGTTGAAGAATTTGGCATCACCCTAAAATACACCGGCTATTTAGAAAGTGGTGCGCCAGAGATGACCTGGGCGTTGATTATGGGCATAGCGAGGCACATCCCGCAGGAAAGCAATAACTTTAAATCAGGTGGATGGCAAACTACCATCGGCGGCGATTTTAAAGGTAAAACTATGGGCATTTTAGGTATGGGTAGGGTAGGTAGTAAAATTGCCGCTTATGCCAAAGCTTTTGATATGAACGTAATTGCCTGGAGCCCGAATCTTACCGCAGAAAAAGCGACCGAATCAGGTGCACAATTAGTTAGCAAGGAAGAATTATTTAAACAAGCTGATTTTGTTAGCGTCCACATGGTGCTGAGCGACCGTTCAAGAGGGATTGTTGGTAAAGAGGATTTATCCTTAATGAAACCAACCGCCTATTTTATTAATACCTCTCGTGGCCCCTTAGTGGATGAGATAGCATTGATAGAAATATTACAGCAGCATAAAATTGCCGGCGCGGCAATTGATGTGTTTAATACAGAGCCATTGCCTACTGATCATCCTTTCCGGAAAATGGATAATTTATTAGCAACATCGCATGTTGGTTATGTTACCGAAAATACATACAAGCTGTTTTATACCGATACCGTTAAGGCTGTTGAAGAGTGGCTGGCTTCCTGATCAGTTTTGGATGAATGGAAGTATGACGTTTTTGTAGGTCGGTTTTTGTAACTCTGTTTTTAGATTTTTGAAGATCTGCGTCGGGGCTTCCGTTGCGAACATATTAATGAGCCAGGCAGGTAATGCACCTCCTGGATCGACATGTAATGTGTAGATTACCCGAATTTCATCATTATTTAAAGGAGTAATTTCCCATTGACTACCCGAATGGTCAACACGTACAATATCTGATTTTACCGGGATAAAGCCGGGAACGGCCGGGCCATCAACCAATACAACCTTAGTAGTTGGGTTTTGACTTACGCTAAGGTGCGAAACAAAGTCGCGGTTTTCCGCAGGCCAGGGCAAGGTAACTTCTGAGTAATAATAAAGCTCCTGTGGCGAAACCTGTTTACATACCTTGCAAAACTTAGTATGATAAAGCCATTCCGGCGAGTTCTTAATATCGAATAAAACAGCGACAAATTGCGAAGGTGTAGCCTTGTAGTCACACTCCACCCTAATTGCTTTTATTTTTGAATTGGGTACAATGCTGGTATAAACTTTTATCCCGTCGTTTTCACTATTAAACTTCCAGTCGGTTTGTGCCGAGGCTGGGAATAACTTAAACAATAAGAAAAATAATAACAATTTTTTGTGCATGATTAACCGGGCGATAATAATCTACAAAAATCGTGATCTTGTGCGACTGGCCGGTTAGCAGCGTGTAAAATTTTCAAAAAAATAACCCCTGACGGTTTTAATGCCAGGAGTTAAATAAATATAGATGTTTTAAATTACGGTTTTTCTACGGTAACATCCTGCGCCAGTATAGCATCATCGGGTGTTTTAGCCAATTCGCTGTCTAAGGCAAACAAAGCATCATCTTTAGCATTTGGTCCGCCGGCTACTTTAATTTTATCCAGCAGGTCCATAGCCATTGTTTCTTCTTCAGTTTGTTCTTTTACAAACCACTGTAAAAAGTTCCAGGTGGCCCAGTCTTTTTCAGCCATGCTCATGTTTACAATATTGTAAATAGAGGTGGTGTTTTGCACCTCGTATTTAAATACTTTCTCAAAGCAATCATTAATGCTGGTTGGGTTGGCTCCCGGGCCGGGTATTTCGGTAATAGTAACTTTGGCGCCACGTTTAAGGATATACTCCAAAAACTTCATCATATGGTTGCGTTCTTCATTAGCGTGCCTGAATAAAAAATTGGCGACGCCGGCGTAACCTTTCTCGCTAGCCCAAGCGGCATAAGCAAGATATATCTGTGAGTTATGTGCCTCGTTTGTCATTTGTGCGTTAAGCGCAGCTGCAAGTGTTGATGATAGTCGGTTAGTTTCCATAATGATAATAAACTAACAAGTTGACCAAAGGTTTTTAGGTTTTAATATTATTGCTAATGGTTTGAAATCGGCATGTTAAAAACGGAATTCCCCACAAAAAACAAACTTAAAAGATGTAATTATTGGATAATTAATAAAAAATAAACATTTATAAATTATTTTTTTACTGTTAAGCGTGGTATTTATAAATTTTATCATTTAAGTGCTTATTTTATTGGTGCAATTTTAGTAATTAATAAAAAATAGTTATTTTAAAATGCATATTTTAATATATTAATCTAATTATTTGTTTTTTTATAATTAAAATGGCTGTATTGTTTGTGAAATTTTAATAGTAACAAGAAAATTACATATATTTAGTAATTAATTAACCCTTATTATTAACTAAATCAAGCAAACTTTATGATTTCACATTTACGATTAGCTATTATTGGAGTTTTTGTCCTGTTTTCATCATCTGTTTTTGCTCAAAAGCTCACAGGTAAAATAATTAGTGGTGGAAATCCCGTAGTCGGTGCTACAGTATCTGTATCACCTCCCGGTACTGGCACCTCTACTGATGCTTATGGAGCGTACAGCCTTACGCTTAAGCCCGGTGCTTATAAAATTACTTTTTCTATTGTTGGCTTCGAAAAACAAACCATTGCAGTTACCATGGTTGCAGGCGAAAACCAGGTGTTGAATACCGAACTGGTAGCTTCAACCGCATCCCTTAAAGAAGTAGTTATATTAGGTAACCGTGGTGCCGCACGTTCAAAAATGGATTCGCCGGTACCTGTTGACGTGATCAGTATTAACCAAACTAATCAAACAACGGCTAAGCCGGATTTGATGAGCCAGCTTAACCAGGCGGTGCCATCCTTTAACTACAACAAACAAAGCGGTGGCGATGGATCAGATGCGATTGACTTTGCCAGCTTACGTGGTTTAGGTTTCGACCAAACATTGGTACTGGTAAATGGCAAACGCCGCCACCTGTCAGCTTTTGTTAATGAGGTGGGTACCCGTGGTCGTGGTAACAGTGGTACTGATTTAAATGCTATACCCGAAGCCGCCATTGATCACGTGGAAATATTACGCGACGGTGCCTCCGCAGAATATGGCTCTGACGCGATAGCTGGGGTAATCAATATTGTGCTAAAAAAGGATATTAACCACCTTAATGTAAACGCCGGCTTTAGCGGTTATGACGATCAAGCTCATAATACTTTGAATTACTCTGATCCGAGCCAATATTACACAGGCAAAAAATTCGATGGACAAACCTTTACGCTTGGTGGTGATTATGGTGTAGCCATAGGAAACAATGGCGGCTTTATTAACGTTGGCGCTAACTACGAAAACCAGGGTAAGACCTTTAGAGATGATCCTGATCTTGCTATAAGCCGAGAGCGCAGGGCTTTCGGAGATGGCTCGGTTGAATCTGGTGGTGGCATGTACAACATGGAAATACCTTTAAAAGGAACAAAAACAACTTTTTATTCATTTGGAGGCTATAACTATAAACACTCACAGGTTTACGCTTACACCCGTAGCTGGAACTATATTGTTAATGGCGATACATTGCGTTCAAACGAAACGAAGTATCCAACCGACCCTAAAACTGGCGCGCTTATTTTTGTACCGGGTATAATGCAGGTTGCCGGTAGTGCTGACGGCTCATTAAATGCTAATAATGTGTATTATGATCCGGAAGAAGATGTATATGTTAAAGATGAATCAGCAGCCTTTGGCTTCAGAGGCACAACTGAGAGCGGCTGGGATTGGGATTTAAGTAATAATACAGGTAGAAATGATTTTCATTATTTCGGCGAAAATACATTCAACGCTTCTATCCCTTACGTAGCGGGCCAGCCAATACAAACCCGTTTTGATGATGGTGGCTTTAACTTTTTACAAAATACCGCAAATGCTGATATAACCAAGCATTTTGCCGGGGTGGCCCAAGGTTTACAGCTTTCGTTTGGTGGCGAGTACAGGTACGAGCGTTATCAGTTATATGCCGGTGAGCCAAACTCATATATATATGGTGGTGCAACTTTGCCGGATGGTACCGAAAAAGCATCTGGAGCTGAAGGATATCCGGGCTACCAGCCATCAGATGCAGTAATCGCTCATCGCAGCAATGAAGCCCTTTATGCTGAAGGTTCGTTGGATGTAACCCAGGATTGGTTAATAGATGGAGCTGCGCGTGTTGAACATTATTCTGATTTTGGCGGTGTAAGTACCTTTAAGTTCGCAACCAGTTATAAAGTAACCGATAACTTCAATCTGCGTGGTTCAGTAAGCACAGGTTTCCGCGCACCTTCCTTGCAACAAATGAATTTTAGTAATACCAATACTTCCATAATTGGCGGTAACCTGGTATATACTAAATTGGTGCCTAACTACTCTGAGGTTGCAGAAACAGCAGGTATACCCAAATTAAAGCAAGAAACATCTGATAACTACAGCGTAGGTTTTGCTTGGGAACCCACAAGCAACTTGTCTGTTACTGTGGACGGATATCAAATTGATGTTAAAAACAGGATCGTAATTTCAGGTTTATATGCTGCCGGTGACCCTACTTTAGGTACAGCGTTAAATGATATATTGGCTAAAAATGGCATTGGCGATGCCCAGTTTTTTGCTAACGCGGTAAATACCACAAACAGAGGTGTGGATGTAGTTGTTAATTACCATACACATTGGGAGAAAAGCCACTTTACTGCTTTATTGGCCGGTAACATTCAAGGCTTAACTATTAACAAAATAAATATCCCTTCAACTTTCAAGCATTCAGCTGCAGATAGCGCTACTTTCTTTGATGACAGAGAGCAATATTTCCTTAAAGCAAGTGCGCCTAAAGATAAAATTACCCTTAGCATGGAATATGGTGTAAATAAAATTGCCTTTGGTACACACCTTACTCATTATGGCGATGTTAAAGAATTAGGCTTTGGTGAAACCAGCGCTCCGGCTAACGCTCCTGACCCATTTTTCCCTTATGTAACATTAGATAATGGAGGGGGTAAAGTGCCTGAGATATTCGACTTTACACCTAAGATAACTACAGATATTTATGTATCACTAAAAGTTAATAAAACACTTTTATGGACTGTAGGTGCCGATAACTTATTTAACGTGCATCCTGACGTAGCTTTGGTAAAAGGTTCTACAAGCGCAACAAGCGGAAGTAGTTCTTTTGGTGATAGCGAATCAGGTGGCCCTTACGAAGCTGTACAAATGGGCTTCAACGGTTTGCGATTATTCACTAAGCTAACATGGCGTTTCTAATAAAAATTTAACTCATTAATAATTAACTGACCATTATTATTAATTAAGCCCCTGCATTTACGCAGGGGCTTTTTGTTTAAAGTACTACCTTCTACAATTTTTTTTCGATTCACGTGTAAATAAAGTTGAAGTGTTTAAAAAAAGCACGCAATTTTAATATCGATATTTGTAATATTGTATCCAGTGATGAAGAATAAACCTGTTTCGCAAAGTTCGGTAATACGTATAAAGGATATCGCGCTCAAAGCTAATGTATCAACCGGTACCGTTGATAGGGTTATACATAATCGCGGCCGCGTGGCCGACGACGTAAAAGAGCGTGTCTTAAAAATCATCAAAGAACTAAACTATGAGCCAAACATGATGGCTCGTATGCTGGGTTCAAAAAAACAATACCGTTTTGCCGCTCTGCTTCCAGATCATAATTATGATAACTTTTGGTTGGCTCCTAAATCAGGCATTGAAAGAGCAGAGCAGGATCTGAAACAATATGGCGTTACCGTTGAGCAATTTGTATTTGATCCGCAGGATGTGGATGCCTATGTTGCCAAAGCAAACGAAATCACCCAAAAAGCCCCTGATGGGATATTGCTATCACCTATATATTATAAGGAAACATTAATCTTTTTTGAAAAATGGAGAGCAGCCGGAATTCCGTTTGTGCTTTTCAATACCCAAATAGCTGATTATGATCCCTTGAGTTATATCGGTCAGGATTCATACCAAAGCGGGCAGGTAGCCGCTAAATTGGTGCATTACGGGCAACCTTCGCCATGCTCTATATTAATAGCGCATATTGATGAGGAGATAAGCAATGCCCAGCACTTGGTGAAAAAAGAGCAGGGTTTCAAAAATTACTTCGCACAAAACAACCTCGATCATCAATACAATATATTAAGGGTGGAGTTAAAAAGATCAAGCCAATCGGGTTTTATCAAAAAGCTGGATGAGGTTTTTGAACAAACCCTGGATCTTAAACAAATATTTGTAACCACTTCGCAGGCTTATGATGTAGCTAAATATTTAGAGCAACGCCATATCACCCATATTAAATTAATAGGTTACGATTTAATACCGCCAAACCTGCATTACCTGGAGAAGGGTAATATTAGCTTCCTCATCAACCAAAATCCGAAAGGGCAGGGGTATTGGGGTATTTATCAATTGGCAGAGCACTTGGTGTTTAAAAAAGAAGTACCTATACTTAAATACCTTCCGCTTGATATTGTCACCAAGGAAAACCTCAATTATTTCCTGGACGAGAAAGATCCTTCGTTCCCCAATATTTAATTATTGAAGCTGATTTATTAATTATAAATTATATTTGTGCCCGTACACGCAGCTTGCCCATGAAAAATTTCCGTATTGCCTTTATTTCAAACCAGGAGCTTAATGATGGCATGGCCGGTGTTTCTTTATTTTTAAACGATAGCGAAAGACAAAGCATTGACAACTTATTATGGAGTAATGACGGCTATAAGCCGGTAGTGTCTTTCGCTATGGCATACACAGAAGATAGTATCCTGCTGAAATATTTTGTTACTGAAAAATATGTTAAGGCCGACTATCTTCAAACAAACGACCCGGTATATAAAGATAGCTGTGTAGAGTTTTTTGTTGCCTTCGGTGATGAGGAAAATTATTATAATTTGGAATTTAATCGTATCGGTACTGCACTAATTGGCTATGGATCAGATAATAATGATCGTGAAATGCTGAGCGAATCAATAATTTCCAAAATAAAAAGCCACCATACAATTACTACTACGCCAGATGATAAAGGCAATATAGCGTGGGAGCTTACATTGAATATTCCTTTTACCTTATTTATACATTATACTATAAGTCCATTAGACGGGCTGTATTGTCGAGCAAATTTTTTTAAATGCGGCGACGATCTTCCTGTTCCGCATTTCCTCAGCTGGAATGCCATAGATTATCCTCAACCAAACTTTCATTTACCTCAGTTTTTTGGTACAATCACGTTAGCATAAGCAGCGTATAATCAGTTAAACTCTCCCTTTATTCTTTTTTCGCTTAGTTGATCATTAATTTATTATCAATTTGTTAAATAATTGTTATTTAACTTGTTGTTTTTGATTTATTGAGGTGTATTTATTGTTAAAATAACAAAAGTTTATTTTTGTATAAAATTTTTTTATTCAATGTGTGCGAACACGCAATTAATTTACATATATTTGGTTTAACGATACAATAGGTATAATAATGAATACATATTGTATGTTATACACAATTAAATTTTGCGTATGCGAGCACACTACTTTTCTATTTAATCTATTTCCACCTAATACAAAACCAAACTAAAATGACCCTATCCGTTAACGTTCTATTAACAAATCAACTATGTTTAATTTGAAAAAACTCTTACTCTTTCTTTTATTAGTAGTTAGCTGTTGTAACCTTTATGCCCAGGAAAGGGTAGTAAAAGGAAAGGTTACAGCCAAAGATGGCTCCTCCATGCCAGGAGTTGTTATTCAATTACAAGGCACTACTAAAGGCGCGGTAGCGTCGGGCCCTGATGGCTTTTTCTCAATTAATGTGACACCGGGTGCTGTTATCCTTGAAGCTCACTCAATTGGATACATTACTAAAGTTATCCCGGTTGCCGCCGATCAAAACAAACTTTCAGTTGTAATGGAAGAAGATAATAAGCAACTTGGAGAAGTTGTTGTTACCGGTTATTCATCCCAAAAGAAAGGTAACTTAACCAGTGCAATCAGCGTGGTATCAGCAGAAAAACTGAAAGATGTTACTTCAGATGATATCGGAGAAATGCTGCAAGGTAAGGTATCCGGTTTACAGGTAGTAAACTCTTCAGGTGCCCCGGGTAGTGTATCCGAGATTAGGCTAAGGGGGGTATCATCTGTAAATGCTGCGCAAGCCCCCCTGATTGTAGTAGATGGTATCATCGGTGGTGATTATGACCCTAATGATGTGGAAAGCGTTACTGTATTAAAGGATGCGGGCGCAACCGCTATTTATGGTTCACAAGCTAACGGAGGTGTAATCATTATCACTACTAAGAAAGCTAAAGGCGATAAAACTCAATACGAGTTTAAAGCTGTAACCGGTTTCAGAACCCCGGATTTTGGTACCATGACTATGATGAACAGCAGCGAGCTGTACCAAAACCAGAAACAACTATTCCGCGATTACATCCCTGGAGCAACCGGTAATAGTTATGTGATTGATTTGGTGCAGTTTCAATCTGAACGCCCCGCTTCTATATTAAATACCAATACCAATTGGTTAACTACCATGTTTAAACCGGCCCCGGTTGAGAATTACTATTTCTCGGCAATGGGTAAAACCGCTAAAAACGATTACTATTTCGGCGCTACTTTTTACGACGAAGGTGGAACTTTTATGAATACGGATTATAAGCGTGTTAACTTAAGGTCTAACAATACTTATCATTTTACAGACAAAATAACCCTTACCAATAACATTAACATCAGCGGTAGCGAAGGTAAGAGCTATGATTATAATGATATTTATTACGCTTATTTGAATTTGCCATGGGATAATCCTTATGATGCAAATCATAATGCTATTTATGTTGATGGTAACTCTAAGTTCACATGGTGGTCGAGGGATAAAACAAACCCGATTAATACCATAGATAATTCAGATCATCCGTTCAAAAGTTTCGATATCAATTATGATCTCGCTTTAAACTTACCTATAACACCTTGGTTATCATTTAGTACAACTAATCGTGGTTCAGCTTCTTACTATTATAGTTCTACATTTTATAGCCCGGAGGTTGAAGGCGTATATCATGGTACCGGTTATCTAAACGATCAAAGCACTTACGATTATGGTGGTATATCAACCAACTTATTGAAATTTGATTTCAAACTAGGTAAAAGCGCTATCAATGGTTTAGCAGGTGTGGAGTTTGAAGGCAGCCAAACTAATACTGTTGGAGCCTCGGGTAAAGGTTTACCGATCGGCCTTTCATCTTTAGATGTTGTTGCAAACAGCCAGGCGGTAAATGGTTCACCTGATAGCCCGTCAATTTTATCCTATTTATCACAAGTCAACTATAGCTATGAAGAGCGTTATTTTTTGAGTGGGTCATACAGGGTCGATGGTTCATCAGCATTTGCTCCCGGTAATAAATATGGTACGTTTCCTTCCATATCAGCTGGCTGGTTAGTAAGCAACGAAGATTTTTTAAGGGACAACCATGCGGTTGATAATTTAAAACTACGTTTAAGCTATGGTATAACCGGTACGCAGGATATTGGTGCATCCAGGTATCTGGGTTTATATTCACTTACCAGCCAATATAATTCAGCTGTAGGTGCAACACCACTACAATTAGAAAGCCCTAACTTAACATGGGAAAGTAAACACCAGTTAGATGCAGGTTTTGATATTGGTTTATTTCACCGTATTAACATTACTGTTGATGCTTACCACAACGTTACTAAAAACTTACTGTTACAGGTTGCCCAACCATTATCAGTTGGTTTTGAAACTAAATGGGAAAACACCGGACAGGTACTTAACAATGGTTTAGAGTTTGCCATCAGCAGCCAAAACATCAAGAATAAAGATTTCCAATGGACAACAGACTTTAACATTAGCTTTAACAATAACAAACTGCAAGATTTTCCTTCAACAGTTATTTCAACCGGCGAAGATGCTGTATCACAAATATACCGCACTGGTGGCAACTTGTATGAGTTTTACATGCCTACATGGGAGGGTGTAAATCCGCAAACTGGCGCACCGCAGTGGCTTGTTCAAAATAAAGATGCCAGTGGTAAAGTAACATCAACTTCTGTAACCTCTAATTATGCTTCTGCAACTTTGCAGGAACAAGGTTCGGCATTGCCTAAATTCCAGGGAGGTTTTAATAACGAGTTCAGGTACAAGAAATTCTTCCTGAGAATTAACACTTACTTCCTGTACGGTAATAAGGTTTATAACGCTAACCTTGCTGAGGTTGAAAATGATGGCAGCGAGCCGTTATTAAACCAGATAGTTTTGCCTAAAGGTAGCAGCGTTTGGACACATCCCGGTGATATTGCAACCGAGCCAAGTCCTGAAAATAATACCAATTCAACTTCGGTATCAACAAGGTATCTTAAAAATGGCAGCTATTTAAGTTTAAGGAATATAGCTTTCGGTTATTCGTTACCTAAAACTTTTGCTCAAAGGCTTAACTTAAGCGATATCAACCTATCACTAAGTGCCGATAATGTTTATACTTTCACCCGCTATCTGGGCCAGGATCCCGCAACAACTATAACCCCGGGTAATTTTGTTACGCCAGGTGTTGCCGATTTCAAGTATCCGGATAACCGCCAGTTTTTACTAAACATTGATATTAAATTTTAAAAGATCAGGTGATGAAAAATAAATTATTACTTATAGCAGCATTTTCAATGCTTATATACTCAGGCTGTAAGCTTGAAGATAATCCTACCAATGCGGTAACAACAGCATCATTAGCTACAACATCCGATGGTTTATTAAACGCGGTAAATGGTGCTTATGCCTTATTCAAAGACCATGAGGTATTTGAAGGCACAACCGATTTGAACAATATGTACCTGCGCCAGTATTTCCAGATGTCTGATTTTGCTTCGGATGATGTAGTGTGCGGACAAGTAACAACCGATCCATTTTTTCTGACGTTCTCTTTGGGCTTTACGCCAACTCAGCAAAATGCCAGTTATTTCTGGTACATATCCTACAAAATCATCAGTGATGCGAATACAGTTATTGAAGCAGGATCAAAAATAAGCAACCCAAGTGCTGCTCAACAGCAACTAATTGGCGAGTGCTATTTTTTACGGGCTTTCTGTCACTTTAATTTAGTTCGTTTTTTTGCAGAACCATATACCATCAATCCAACTGCTCCTGGCATTGTTTTGAGGACCTCTACTACCGATCCGGCCATAAAAGCACGTTCGTCAGTTAAAGATGTATATGCACAAGTAATTGCCGATGCTATCAAATCATCTACTTTAATGACTGATGGTGCATCAAGGGGTGTTACCTTTGCAACAAAAGAAGCAGCTGAAGCTTTATTATCACGTGTTTCTCTTTACGAAGGCGATTATCAAAGCACTATCACTTATAGTAATGCTGTAATCAGTTCAGGTAAGTTTACCGAAGCAACTGCTTCAGATTATAAAACACTTTTTGCAAATGCGCAAACGGATAAAGAAACTATATTCTGTATAGCATTTGATGCGTTAGATGATTATGGTAAATTAGGTTCTCTCGCTTCTCAATACTATTCTAATGGTAACTCTGGTTGGGGCGAGGAGTATGCTTCGCAGCCACTACGCGACTTGTATGCTCAAAACCCATCAGATGTACGTACCTCATATATTGATGATGATGTTGATTCAACAGGTGCACAGCAATACAAAAATGGCATCCCGATTTATTATGTAACTAAATTCTCTTTCCAGGGAGGCAGCCCTACGCTAAGCTCGCCAATTATGTTCCGCCTTTCAGAAATGTATTTGAACAGGGCCGAGGCTGAGGCAAATCTGGGTCAAACCTCGTCAGCACTTAATGATGTGGATTTTATCCGGTCGAACAGAGGTTTATCAGGAGCGCTTTACAATGGCACCGTACCGACAGGCCAAACCGTACTAGGCGCGGTATTACAGGAGCGAAGATTAGAATTAGCGTTTGAGGCCGATCGTACTTTTACAGTATACCGCAACAAACAAAGTATGAATAAAACTTATTGGGGCTATCATTTGCAAGGTTTACAAGCGAGTGATATTAACCTAAGTGTTGCTCCTGCTAATTATCCTAATATGATCATCCCTTATACCAGTACCAAGATCATTTATTACATACCGGAGGCCGAGATACTGTCTAATACCGCAGCAACTCAAAATCCATAGTTATTAGTAAAATATTTAATTGTTTTTTAATAAAAATGATATGAAAAAATTCAAATATATATTAGGCTGCCTTTTATTAGGAAGCCTTGCGATAGGATTCCAGGCCTGTAAAAAGAACCCTGAACTACCGGTGAAAGATGTGGTTTTTACTGATTCGGTAAAAAGTTATACGGTTACATTTACCAATACCACAACCGATGCCAAATCATTCAGGTGGGACTTTGGTGACAGTACCAGTTCAACCCAAACCAGCCCTGTGCATACCTATAAAACAAAAGGTAAACACGTAGTTACCTTGTATGCAACGTTAAACAACGGAAATGTGATAAATGGTTCAACAATTATTCACGTATCTAAAAGTTCGCCAATATTGTTGAATGACAATACATTGGCCGACTGGGATACAATTTCAAATATTGTAATACCGCCTACAGCCGCGTTAGGTGGTGTAGTACAGGAAGCTAAATTTGATTATGATAGCCAGAACATATACATCTATATGAAATTGGCAGTACATGTTACTGATGCAAATATATTCGACTTTTACCTGGATACTGATAATAGTGCGTTAACAGGCTTAACAACCGGAGCAATTCCTGGTGGTGGTTATGATTATTTGCTTGAAGGTCAGGTGCTTTATAATACAGGTACTCCTCTTGTACAATATCAACATATAGGCGCACAGAGTGCTTTCTCATTTAACGCTTTAAGTATTGCCGGTTTTTACACATTAGGTACGGTACAGGAGGTAAATGGGGTTACTACTTTCGAGATGGCTCTATCACGCAGTAAAATAAGTGGTTTAACTGGTGGCGGAATGAAAATAGCTATTATAGTAAGTGATGATGCTTATAACAATATCGGTTGGATGCCGGGTAATGGATTGGCGCCTATTACACTTGATATCAGCCAATAATAAAAATATCAGCAATAATTATAATTAGTTTAAATGGATAGCATCATTCCAAAATCGTCAAACAGGCTCATCTCCTTAGATGTAATGCGGGGGCTTATAATGATCCTACTGGCTGGCGAAAGCTGCCTGGTATATGAAAACTTACATGCCCTGCATTTAGGAGGTGTTGCCGACGGTTTAATTAACCAGTTTTTCCATGATCCATGGCATGGCCTGCACTTTTGGGATTGCGTGCAGCCTGCCTTCATGCTGATGGCCGGGGCGGCAATGTATATCTCCTACCACTCAAAATTGCAAAAGGGGATAACATGGCAGCAAAACTTTAAGCACATAGCCATCCGATCATTAAAACTATTTATACTGGGTACAGGCTTACACTGTGTTTATGCCGGTAAATTAGTGTTCGAGCTTTGGAATGTATTAACACAACTGGCCTTTACAACGCTTATTGCTTACTTAATTATAAACAGGTCATTTTGGTTCCAGGTCGCTTTCTCTGCCGCGTTATTGATTATCACTGATGTATTATATCGCAACATATTAATGCCTGGCTTTAATCAACCTTATGTAGAGTTTCACAATTTCGGGGCTTATATGGATACCGTTTTAATGGGTAAGATAAATACCGATGGATGGGTAGCCATAAATATAATACCTACAGCCGCGCATACAATTTGGGGCGTTTTGGCGGGTAAGTTGTTGATCTCAAAAGAATCAGCCAATAAAAAAATACTTTACCTGCTAATAGCAGGTTTGGTTGGGTTGGTACTGGGTTTCGGGCTTGATGTTACAAATATTGTCCCTATCATCAAACGCATAAGCACCAGTTCTTTCACTTTAGCATCAGGTGGATGGGTATTGATCATCATGGCCTTCTTATACTGGTTAGTTGATATTAAACAAGTAAATAAATATGCCTGGGTTTGTGTAGTAGTGGGCATGAATTCCATATTTATTTACCTGTTTTTTGAAACCGTTGGTGCGCAATGGTTCAATGGCGCCATAGGTATTTTTGTGAAAGGATTTATAGGCGTTACTGGTATGCCTTTAAATATTATAGCTGTAATTTCTGCACTGGTTACCTTATTTGCTGAGTGGTACCTGTGTTATTTCCTGAGTAAGCATAAAGTGTTTATCAAAATATAAACCAACAAATGAATAAGCTAACTATTGTAACCTGCCTTTTAATATGGGTATGCGGGGTATCCTCTGCCCAAACAAATCAATCTGCTAAAAAAAGTATAACTATTGAAGCCGGGGAGAAATGGTTTGGCGGCACTGTTGATGATGGTCACGTGATGCCTTTTCAAAATGGTTATAGCTTCAATTTGTATGGTGATAATAAAGACAATCAATCCGCGCCATTATTATTATCAACCCAAGGCCGCTATATATGGAGCGATCAGCCTTTTGAATTTACAATCCGGGGCAATCAGTTAATTATTGATAAAGCATTAGATAGCGTTTCAGTTGTAAAAGCCGGTAATACTTTAGCCGATGCGTTTAAAGCTGCAAGCAAAAGCAAATTCGCAGCAAGTGGCCAAATGCCGGATAGCTTATTATTCGCCCGCCCGCAATACAATACGTGGATTGAGTTGGTTTATAATCAAAACCAAGCAGATATTTTAAAATACGCCCATCAGATTATCGATAACGGATTTCCTCCGGGTGTTTTAATGATCGATGATAATTGGATGGATTTTTACGGCAAGTTCAGTTTTAGAAAAGACCGTTTTACCGATGCCAAACAAATGGTTGCCGAACTGCATCAACTAGGCTTTAAAGTAATGGTTTGGGTTTGTCCGTTCATCTCATCAGATAGTGAAATATCAAGAGATCTTGAAGCAAAAAAACTGCTGTTGCTGGATAACCAGGGCGATAAAACCTTAACATGGGATAAAGCAACCCGACCGGCAATAATCAGCTGGTGGAATGGCTATAGCGCCGAGCTTGATTTTACTAATCCCGATGCTGTAAAATGGTATAAAACACAGTTGCAATACATGGTGGATACTTACGGCCTTGATGGATTTAAGTTTGATGCCGGGGATATGGAGTTTTATCCTTCAAACGTGATCTCTTTTAAACCTGCAACACCTAATCAACAATCTGAATTATGGGGAAGCATTGGCTTATCATACCCATTAAATGAATACCGCGCAATGTGGAAAAGAGGTGGCCAACCACTGGCTGAAAGGTTACGCGATAAAAAACATAACTGGAACGATCTGCAAAAATTGATACCCAATATTACAGCCTCAGGCTTATTAGGCTACCAGTTTACCTGCCCTGATATGATTGGCGGCGGGGAGTACGGTTCATTCATAGGCTTAAACCATTTCGACCAGGATTTGGTGGTAAGGTCGGCCCAATGCAGTGCTTTGATGCCGATGATGCAGTTTTCGGTTGCACCGTGGCGGATATTGGATGCAAGCCATCTGACAGCGGTAAAAAAAGCTGTAGCGCTTAGGCAAAAGTATACCGCTTATATTATGCAAACGGTTAAACAGTCAGCCATAACCGGTGAACCTATAGTGCGGAATATGGAATACGAATTCCCGGGACAAGGATTAGATACAGTTAAAGATCAGTTTATGCTGGGTAAAATGATTATGGTGGCGCCTGTTGTTGAAAAAGGTGATCATCGAAAAATAATATTTCCGAAAGGTAAATGGCAAAGTGAAGATGGAAAAATATTCAAGGGGCCATCAGTAAAGATTGTTGAGGTAGGACTGGGCGATGTACCTGTTTTTAAGAAACTATAAATGTTAATTAATACTAATTAAACAATCTATGAAAGCACTAGTACTCCTGTTCGCATCAGCATTATTCCTGATGTCGTGCAGCAAAAAAGAAATGGCCATTAAAAATCCACCGACTGACACGGCAACAACAGCTACGTATACCGAGAATACTCAGGATATTGTAAACCCTGAAAGAGGCTTTTTTCAATATGCCGAGATTCATTCAAGCAATTACATTCCGCTTAGTCAAAGTCTACTGGCTAGTTACCGGAGCAGCACGAGTATCACAGGCGCAACCTACACAGTATCATGCAGCCTGGTTTTTGTAGAATATGTGTTGGATAGTTTTTTAACCAGCCCTATATCTGCCGATTTTTTAACCAAATTCGATCAGGATTGCGCTACTGCAAGATTAGCAGGTGTAAAGCTTATACCACGCTTTATCTATACCAATACTACTCATTCCGGTACTTGTGCTGAACAATCAGTTTGTCCTCTTTATGGTGATGCAACTAAGGCGATAGTATTAGAGCATATTAGTCAGCTGGCGCCGCATTTACAGGTAAATGAAGATGTGATCGCGGTTATGCAATTAGGCTTTATAGGTATTTATGGAGAGAATTATTATACCGATTATTTTGGTGATGCATCTTCTAACGGGCAGGGAAAATTGCTAGATCAAAATTGGCAGGACCGTATAGATGTGTTAAAAGCGATGTTGGCTGCTGTACCTGCTGATCGTATGGTACAGGTGCGTACACCGCAATTTAAGGAAAGATACGTTTATGGTATCCAGGCAAATGTAAACTCGCCGGCTATGACCGATGCCGAAGCTTTCACCGAAACGGATAAAGCACGTATAGGCTTTCATAATGATTGTTTTTTATCGAGCGCCAATGATGAAGGCACTTACTTCGACTACGGAAACTCTTCAACCCCTGAAGCGGATGCAACAACTGCTTTGAGAAATTACGAAGCGTATGATACCAAGTACACTGCTGTTGGAGGCGAAACTTGTAGCGATGCATACACACCGCAAAATGAGTGTGAGCCTACAGGTATCGCCAAATCGGAATTTGCAACATTTCATTACAGCTTTTTAAACGCAGTTTATGATCTTGATCTAAATAACAACTGGGTATCCGGCGGTTGCATGGATAGCATCAAACAAAAACTAGGTTATCGTTTTGTATTGCGCAAAGCAGAACTGCCAATATCAGTAAGCGCTACCGGGAACATCAGCATTAACTTAACTATTGATAATATTGGTTACGCTTCGCCTTATAACCCAAGGCCGGTACAATTGGTCCTGCGTAATCAAACATCAGGCAAGGTATTCGTGGCAGCATTCAATACCGATATACGCAAATGGTATACAGGTACTATCAGCCTGCAACAAACCTTAACTATGCCATCGGGCATTACAACGGGCAATTATGATGTGTTGTTAAACATGCCTGATAATGCAACTACGTTAAATACAAATCCAAATTTCAGTATACAATTAGCAAATAATAACACCTGGGAAACAACAACAGGTTATAATAAATTACAAGGAACTTTAGTGGTTAAATAATAATGGGAAAGATATTGGTTACAGGGGGCACGGGCTACATAGGTGCACATACAGTTGTTGAATTACAAAATAATGGCTACGAGGTTGTTATTGTAGATAATTTATCCAACTCGGATATTAAGATACTCACACAGATTGAGACCATCACTGGCAAAAAAACTGCTTTTGTAAAACTCGATCTGCGTGATAAATCGTCGATCATAGAATTTTTAAAAGAGCATGGTGATATAAGCGGCGTAATACATTTCGCAGCCTCAAAATCGGTTAGCGAATCAGTTAAAAATCCACTGTTGTATTATGATAATAATATATCAACACTGGTTAATTTGTTAAACTCCTTGGCGGGTAAGCCGGTAAATTTTGTATTCTCTTCATCATGTACCGTTTATGGGGAACCAGATACGTTACCTGTTACGGAACAGGCGGAAATAAAAAAAGCAGAATCGCCTTATGGCAACACCAAGCAAATAGGCGAGGAAATATTAAAAGAAACAGCAAATGCCATTGATGATTTAAAAGTAATTGCCTTAAGATATTTTAATCCGGTAGGTGCGCATCAATCAGCTTTAATTGGTGAATTGCCTAACGGTGTGCCTCAAAACCTGGTGCCGTTCATCACGCAAACCGCTATCGGCAAACGCGAGCAGTTAACTGTTTTTGGCGATAGGTTTGATACACCTGACGGTAGTTGTATCCGCGATTTCATTCATGTGGTTGATTTGGCTAAGGCGCATGTTGCCGCCATTCAGCGCATGGAAGCAAAGCAAATGGCTGCTGCTTACGAAGTGTTTAATGTTGGTACTGGTAACGGTTATTCAGTACTGGAACTTATCCACACATTTGAAAAAGTGACCGGTAAGCAATTGAATTATCGTATAGGTCCGCCGCGCGATGGTGACATTGTAAAAATTTGGGGCGATGTGACTCTGGCCGAAAAAGAATTAAACTGGAAAGCCGAAAACGATTTAACCAGTATGTTATCATCGGCATGGGCATGGGAAAAATATATTAACAATAATCCTTTTTAAAGTAAATAACATGTATAAGAAACTTTTTTTGTTTTTGATTTGGTTGATTGCCGGGTTAAATGGTTCTATTGCCCAGGTTGGTTACCCGGGCAATAAACCCGGCCTTGCGTCAATCAAAAAAGCAGACAAAACCATAACTTTTGAAAATAATGCGCTAGCAATGAGCTTTGCCACTAATGGCAATAAATTAACTATTGCCGGTTTTAGTGATAAGCAAACTAAGGAGCATTTAGCCATTGGTAAAAGCGCTTTATTTTTATTGTTGATTGGCAATAAAACCGTCACATCAAATGAATTTACTTTGGTAGGTTCAGCAACTATATCAGATATAACCGGAGATGAAAGCGCGCTTAAATACGCAGATAGACTGTCCGGCAAAAAACTAAGCGCTGATCTGGAAGATGCTAAACTAGGCCTAAAAGTTCATTGGGAAGCGAGCTTGTTAAACGAGGGTAACTATATTCGGCAGATATTCACCTTTAATGCTGCGGATTCGGTTAAGATCTCCAAAATTATGCTGGTACAATTACCATCATCCATCGGCATAAAAAAAGAAGGTACGGTTGATGGCTCGCCATTGGTGCACAACAACATGTTTTTCTCATTGGAGCACCCGATGAGTCAGACATTGACTTACAAGAGCAGTGTGTTCATTTATTTACCACGTTTAAATCCAGTTTATAACTCAGCGCCACTAACTATCTCATCGGTTTGGGGTACTACGCCTGTGGGCCAACTACGCCGTGGTTTCTTGTACTATACCGAACGTGAAAGGGCAGTGCCTTATCGTCAGTTTTTGCATTACAACTCCTGGTTCGATATTTCGTGGGATGACAGCAAGTTAAACGATTCCGTTTGCCTTGATCGTATTAAAGCATTTAAGGATAGCCTAATTGATAAGCGCCATGTAAAGCTTAAAGCGTTTTTGTTTGATGACGGTTGGGACGATACTAAAACATTATGGCAATTCAACTCGGGTTTCTCTAATGGTTTTACCAAAATAGCTAAAGCAGCTAAGGAGGCCAATTCAACGCTTGGTGTATGGATCTCACCTTGGGGAGGTTATGATGAGCACAAAAAACAACGCCTTGCTTATGGTGCAAAACAAACCCCGCCTTTTGAAACTAACGAAAACGGTTTCTCATTAACAGGGCCAAATTATTACAAACGTTTCAGAGGCGTAACCACATCGTTTATTAAGGATTACAACATCAGTATATTCAAGTTTGATGGGGTAGGTGCAGGTAACGGCGCAAGTGGTGCCAGCATTACTTATCAAAAAGATATAGAAGCTTTTTTAAAACTGATTACCGAGTTACGTACCGATAAACCTGACTTGTATTTAAGTTTAACCGTTGGTACATGGCCATCAGTTTATTGGTTAAAATATGGTGATGCCATTTGGCGCGCAGGTGATGATACCGGTTTAGGCGGCGAAGGCCCGAAACGCCAGCAGTGGATCACTTACAAAGATGGTCAGGCTTACGAAAACATTGTAAAACGTGCGCCGCTATATCCTTTAAACTCGGTAATGTATCATGGTATTTGTATTGCAGATCGTGGCTTGCCGGGTACTTTGGAAATGGATAAAAAAGATATCAGTGATGAGATATGGGCATTCTTTGGCAGCGGAACAAGCTTGCAGGAATTGTATGTTGATCCGCACAAATTAAATTCAGCCGATTGGGATTGTATTCGCGATGCATCAAACTGGTCAAAAACACACGCCAAACAATTAGCCGATACCCACTGGGTAGGCGGTAATCCGTTAAAAGGTGAAGTTTATGGTTATGCTGGCTGGGCCGATAAAAAGGGTGTGTTGAGCTTACGCAACCCAACATCGTACACAAAAACATTTATAATACATGTAAGACAGGTATTAGATATTCCTACCGGTTATAGTGCTAACTACAGTTTCTATGATGCTAAAACAAATGTAAAAATACCATTGTATACTGGTGAAACTTTTGTGGTTAAATTAGCTCCATTTGAAGTAAAGGTTATGGAAGCTAGGTAGTTATGAGCGAAATAAAAATAAATAAATAAAAAATGTGTGTTAATTTATAAAATGTGTGCACGGGCACGCAAAATGTATTATATTTGTACTGTATATTTTAATTAACACAAAAACAAGAATAAACCAGGTTACATAACATATATGAATAACAACGCAATGCCTTATAATTTTACCGACATCATTGCACATTTTAATACGGAAGGTGAGAATTTCGAAATTTCAAATTTCGGATCGGGACATATTAATGATACATACCTGGTTAAAAGCAAAACAGGGGTTCATCCGGGCTACCTGTTGCAAAAAATAAACAGCTTTGTGTTTAAAAATATCGATGGTTTAATGAACAATATGCTGTTTGTTGTGAATCATCTGAAACAAAAAATAAGCAAAGCAGGTGGCAATCCGGATAAAGAAGTGCTAACGCTTATTCCAACAAAAACAGGTAAGTACTACTACAAAGACGAGCAGGACAACTACTGGCGCATGACCTGTTTTTTAGAAGATACTAAAAGCTACGACCTGGTTACGACTGAACAACAAGCCCATCAGGGTGGGGTAGCCTTTGGCAGGTTCCAGTATTTGTTGTCTGATCTTGATCCAAAGGTTTTGATCGATACGATTCCTGATTTCCTGAATATTGAAAAGCGTTTACATGATTTCAAGAATGCAATCAAAAAGAACTCTGCCGGTAGGCTAAAAAAAGTACAATCAGAAGTTGACTTTTTGAATAGCTGGGCTGTTGCCATGAATGAGATCCCTAAAATGGGAAGAGCAGGAATACTACCGGTGCGCATCACGCATAATGATACCAAGTTCAATAATATCCTGTTGGATAAGGATAATAATATCCAATGCGTTATTGATTTGGATACCGTAATGCCGGGCTATGTTGCTTTTGATTTTGGCGATGCCATCCGTACCATCATCAATACCGCGGTAGAGGATGAGGCTAATTTAAACGCTATACAATTAAATATTCCTTTGTTTGCTGAGTTTACTAAAGGATACTTGAGCCAAACTAAATCATTCCTTATCGAAGCGGAATTAAAATCGCTGATAATGGGTGTGTTACTGTTGCCTTATATGCAATCCATCAGGTTTTTAACCGATTATTTGGAAGGGGATGTGTATTATAAGACACATTTCGCCGAACATAATTTGCAACGTACCCATGCGCAAATGCAGTTGTTTAAAATGCTTGAACTAAACAGGAAAGAACTGGAAAACATTGTGCAAACCGAATGGAAGAATGTAGAAACCGAAGCAGAAATCCCGGCGATAAAGCAGAATGCCTGAGTGAAGATACATTATACCCAAATACTAAATACATATGCCACGTTTAAATCTTTTAGAAGAAACAAGATTTGAAAAACTACCGGTAACGGTATACCCCGACAAGCTCACCGCATCAAAAACAGTTGCAAAACGCATAGCCGAAGTAATTAGAAAAAAAGCCGCTAAAGGTGAACACGCCGTTTTAGGTCTTGCCACAGGTGTAACTCCTATTGCAGTGTACAACGAACTGGTTCGCCTACATAAAGAGGAAGGCTTGAGCTTTAAAAATGTAATTACTTTTAATCTCGACGAATATTACCCAATGGCGCCAACCGCGGCCCAAAGCTATAATGCTTTTATGAAAGAGCATTTATTTGGCCATGTGGACATCGACCTAAATAATGTAAACATCCCCGATGGTACGTTAAAACAGGAAGATATTGCTGCTTTTTGCCTGACTTACGAGCAAAAAATATCGGCATTAGGTGGTTTGGATATACAAATATTGGGTATTGGCCGTACTGGTCACATCGGTTTTAATGAACCGGGTTCCGCGCCAAATTCAGGTACACGTTTAGTATCACTGGATGAATTAACGCGTAGTGATGCCGCGCATGATTTTGGTGGGAAAGCCAATGTGCCAACCAAAGCCATCACTATGGGTATTGGCACCATTTTCAAAGCCCGCGAAATTATCCTGATGGCCTGGAGTGCGAAAAAAGCACCGATATTGAAAAAAGCCGTTGAGGGTGAAATTTCTGCCGATGTACCTGCTACCTATTTACAGCTTTCAGACCATGTTGAGTTTATTGTTGATACTGATGCCGCATCAGAACTAACCCGTTTCAATACACCATGGTTGGTAAAGGATTGTATTTGGAATGAACAGATGATTAAAAAAGCAGTTATCTGGCTATCCAAAACATTAAACAAACCGATATTAAAGCTGACCGAGGATGATTATAATAATCACGGCATGGCCCAACTGGCTACCGAAAAAGGCCCGGTTTATAATATCAACATACACATATTTAACAAGCTGCAGCATACTATAACTGGTTGGCCGGGTGGTAAACCAAATGCGGATGACAGTCAGCGCCCGGAGCGGGCAAATCCTGCTAAAAAGCGTGTGATCGTTTTCTCACCACACCCGGATGATGATGTGATTTCTATGGGCGGTACATTCATCCGCCTGGCAGATCAGGGACATGATGTACACGTGGCCTACCAAACATCAGGCAATACTGCTGTTTGGGATGATGATGCATTAAGATATATTGAATTTTCGCTTGATTTCGCCAAATCGCAAAACGTGAATTGTGGTGATATTGAGAAATTATACGAAGCTACCCGCTCATTCATCAGCACAAAGCAACCAAATCAAACCGACCCTGAAGAGCTGCAAACCATTAAGGGTTTGATTCGTAAAGGCGAAGCTATTGCAGGCGCGCGATTTGTTGGTTTGGATGATGGTCATATCCATTTTCAAAACCTGCCTTTTTACGATAGGAGGAAGGTGAGCAAAACTGTTTCCTACGAAGACGACATCCAACAAACCATGGCTTTACTGCAACAGGTAAAACCACAACAGGTTTATGCCGCAGGTGATTTTGCTGATCCGCATGGTACGCATGAAACTTGTTTCAATATTATATTGGAAGCTTTAAAACGCCTGGGTAAAACCGAGGAGTGGGTTAAAGATTGCTGGTTATGGCTATATCGTGGTGCATGGTTTGAGTTTGAAACCCACGAGATTGAAATGTGTGTGCCTTTATCGCCTGAAGAAGTAGAGCGTAAACGTTTGGCGATATTTAAACACCAGTCGCAAAAGGACAGGCCGGTTTTCCCTGGTGATGATGCCCGCGAGTTTTGGGTACGTGCCGAGGATCGCACCAGCGAAACAGCAAGAACATATAACCAGCTTGGTTTGGCAGAATATGAGGCCATGGAAGCATTTGTGAGGTGGAACTTCTAATAAAAAACTATCATGACCTTAATCAAATCAATCTCCGGTATTAGGGGAACTATAGGTGGTAAGCCCGGCGATGGCCTTACCCCGAACGATATTGTTAAATACACGGCTGCTTATGGCCGTTGGGTACTGCAAACTACAGGTATTAATAAAGTAGTTATCGGTCGCGATGCACGCATTTCGGGAGAAATGGTTAAAAATCTGGTTGTGGGTACACTGATGAGCATTGGCATTGATGTGGTTGATATTGGCCTATCGACAACACCAACAGTTGAAGTTGCTGTGCCTGATGAAAAAGCAGGGGGCGGTATCATTATCACGGCAAGTCATAACCCAAAACAGTGGAATGCGCTGAAACTATTAAACGCTCATGGTGAATTTATAAATGATGCTGAAGGGCAAGCCGTTTTAGCCATGGCTGAAGACAGCAATCTGGATTTTGCAGAAGTAGATGAGATTGGTAAAGTAACTACTGATGACACCTATCTGCAAAAGCACATCGACAAAATTTTGGCTTTGCCATTGGTGAATGTTGAGGCCATCACAAAAGCTAACTTTAAAGTAGTTATTGATTGCGTGAACTCATCAGGTGGTATATTTTTACCTGAATTGTTAAAGCAATTAGGTGTTACACAGATAGAAGAATTGTTTTGTACGCCAAACGGCCAGTTTCCGCATGATCCCGAACCATTGCCTGAAAACCTGGTGGCGTTATCAGATAAAGTAATTGAAACCAAAGCAAACTTAGGTATTGCTGTTGATCCGGATGTTGACCGCCTTTGTTTTATTGACGAGAATGGCGCCATGTTTGGTGAAGAGTATACGCTGGTAACAGTTGCTGATTATATTTTGCAGCACAACCCGGGCAATACGGTATCAAACCTGTCGTCAACCCGCGCTTTGCGTGATGTGACTGAACTAAATGGCGGCGTTTATAATGCATCGGCAGTTGGGGAGGTGAACGTGGTAACTAAAATGAAGGAAACCAACGCGGTTATAGGCGGCGAAGGTAACGGTGGTATTATTTATCCCGAGTTACATTACGGTCGTGATGCTTTGGTTGGTATAGCCTTGTTTTTAACACATTTGGCTAAAACCGGTAAAACGGTATCTGCATTAAGGGCAACCTACCCTGCATACTACATCTCGAAAAACAAAATCACCCTTACTAAGGGAATGGATATTGATGGTCTGCTGAAAAAAATGGAATTGAAATATCAGCACCAGCCTTATAGCACTATCGACGGTTTGAAAATTGAATTTGATAAGCAATGGGTACACTTGCGCAAGTCAAATACAGAACCGGTGATCAGGATATATGCGGAGGCAGAAACACTGGAAAATGCCGGTAAACTGGCGGAAAATATTATCGCTGATATAAAAAATATAATCGCGGCTTAAGGGCTGATAGCATAATGTCTAATTTCTTTTAATAGAGATTAGACATTTACGTTAAACATTTATATTTTTGTTCACTTAATAAAAATAACATGAACTTAATCGACGAAAGCGAAGATAAATCATTACCATATGTTGCAACCATTATTGTAGCTGTTGTTATAGGCCTGGTGGGTATTTACCTGCGTTTTGCTGATTTCCGTTACAGCTCAGAAATTGCTGACGTGATTTTAGGTATCGCTACTATTATTGTTTTTACTTCGGTTTTTAAATGGATCAAGAAATAATTTCTTCGTTCCATTTTTAATTTCCAATCCTATATACAAAAGCTAATGAAGCGCTGGTGCCATCACCGGTGTTTCTTCCTGTAAGAAACTGTCCACCTGTTAAAAACAGCGACAGCTCATGGCTAAACGCGTGACCATAGCTAACAGATACCTGTTTAAAGGCAAAGTTTTTGGTGAGTGTTGGGTTTAGCTCATTAAACTGCTTAAAATTACTCACCGTATAAAATCCGCCGAATGATGCGGATATCTGCTCCTTAAATTTCCTGTCGAGCGTAATGCCGAATGTCGCGTTGTAACGATATTGTATTGGTCCGTCAGCTCCAAAGTATTGCCTTACACCGTTATCAACATTAAAATAATAGCTTCTGTCAAATAGGTTACCACTACCCGCAAAAGACAGTTTAAGTTCAGCGCCTTCTTCACCATAACCTAATAGCGGGCCACCGTTTGTAGGGTTACGATACATAGGAGTAATGGCTGTACCTTGTAGTGAAAAGTAATAGATGTAGTTAATATTTGCCAGATAGTACTTTATACCTGTTTCCGCATCTGTTAAACCAGAGTATTTTTGGTCATAGCCGGTTTGTTTAAAATCATTGATCACATAAGGTACTAAAGCCACCGCGGCAAACCTCCTGGATATACCATATTCCGCATAAAGTGATATGCTGATAGATGTGAACTTACCATCATTAGCAAAAGGTTTTTTCACCCCGGTTGAGTCCCATTGTTTGCTAGCGAAAAAATAGCTTACTGATGGCGATAATATCAGCCTTCCTGGCCTTATGGGAAAACCGCCCGCATACGACTTGCTTTGTGTAAGTACGGTTACAAGGGCAATAACCATTATATATCTTAAGTGTTTTGTAAATATCATATCATCGGTATGTGATTGTTATACGTTGTGTTTTTGTTTCGTCATTATCATCGTTTAAAACAATCCAAAAGTGTCACGCATCCAGCGGCCTTCGTAATTTTTATAAGCTACCCCAACCTCGTGCCCTAAGTCCCTGAAAATTATGAGGTGCTTTTTAACAGTTACGTTGTTGTAATCAATATACACATTGTTTGGCGGTATAATTGGGTCTAATAAACCCATGCCTATCAATGTCGGGCATTTTAGTCCCGATGCGAAGTTCTTGGTATCAAAATAGCTTAGGTTTTGCAGTACTTTATCCATCGTCAAGCCGGGTTTAGTTTTTATATATCTGCTAATATCATCTATTGGCCAGTTTACCTCGCCTTTCAGGTCATAAACATTACTTAGAATAGGGTTTTGTGCAGAGCATAAGGCCACACGTTTATCAAGCGCAGCGGTTGCAATGGCTAAAAAACCACCCATACTGCCACCAGATGCCAAAATCTGATCATGATTAAGTTCGGGGCGTGAATAGATAAAATCCACTGCACGAACACAATCCATAATCACGCCACGCATTACATATTTGTATTTATCTTCTATGTGATAAAAAATATACTCATCACGCGGGGTATGTATTATATCCCGGCTGTTGCCCTGGCCGCGAACATTAAGCGTGATTATTGCCAAATCATCATCAGTGCCATACATTGGCGGCAAACTAACCTGGTAACCCGGTAGCCCCAATAGTACTGCGAATTTTTTGTGTTTGTTATTGGTTTTAGGTTCAGTTAAATAACCACGAATGGTTAAGCCACCTAATGATTTCATCTCGAACAGATACACCTTGCGGTTATCTCTGGTTGAATCAGGCAGGTAGGTAACTTTAAAATCCGGTTTTACTTCGGCCAACTCAGTTTTTGTTTCTTTCCAAAATTGGTCAAAATCGGCAGGTTTGTCATGACTAGCCCGAAGCTCTTCAGGTCTGATACCAAAGGCACGGCGTGTGGTATCATCATAATCAGTTACATTCACCATAAAACTTACCTTGTAAAAACCGGCCTTGCTTTCAGGTATATCAAAATCATACCTGCCCGAACTTTTTTTGCCGATAGTTACCGCAAAGGTCTGGTGGTTTAGTTTAACGCCTGTCTCGGTAAAAACCTGGTAGCTTACCCTGCCAACTTGTACGTTATTAGTCGGATTTTTTACGATGTAAGTATATCTGGCGGCATTATCAAAAGTCGCGGTTTTATTGCCGGCTAAAAGGCTGGTAGATATATCATTCGCGTTATTGTCGCCATCACTGTCGTCATTATCATTATTGGCTTTGGCGCTGGTATCACGCTTCATCATATCAGGCGGTATAACTTGTGCCATAGCCCCGGTAATACCTGTAAAAGTTGTAAAAAGAATGATGATACCTACGTAGTTAACTAATTTTTTCACTATATATCTTTATTAAGATTCAATTTTTTGAGCGATGTTATCCGGGTTCCTGGCTTTGTTTTTGATCAGGAAATTTGATTTACGTATATAATGGTTTAAAGGTTCCTCGATCAACTTGAACAAGGTTACCGAAATTATGTTTAGGAGGATGAACGCGTAAAGTAAATTAAGCCAATCGTATTCAAAAGGGGAGTGCCAGTTTACGCCCCATTTATCATACAGGTTAAAAACACGGTCGTTCAAATTATCACATCCATTACTGATCAGTGTTTGCATCCAACCTAAATGTATCAGGTAAAATATATAGGAACTTTTGCCTAATAATTCGATAAAGGGTAAGGCCAGGAAGCTCTTGAATATAGTGCTTTCAGTTAGTATGCCATAAAAGAACAACGATACCGCTATACACAGAAAATAGTTATTAGTGATGATGCCAACCGGGCTTTCCAAACCTGCCGCCCAACCCTTGGGGATAGGTTGAAAGGCCATAACCAGTACGCAAAGAAATATCAATATCCACCCCCCGTAGGTGAATGGGATTTTGGTTTTACGTTCAAAACCTTTTTTAAGCATGATCTTGGCTAACTGCACACCCACAAAAAACTCAAAACACCTGCCAAAAAATGTAAACAACATCACAAAAGGGAAATTGTTAAAAAAGCCATACCAGTTTACATGGCTAAATATGAACACCATTAATATGGCAAATAATGTGATGACGACTGGCTGGATGTATAACTTACCGTAGCGCTTGGCGATCAAAAAGATGATCGGCGCCGAAAAATAAAAACATTCCTCTACAGTTAACGACCAGCCCTGTGCTATGCCTGTATTCCAAAATTGATAGAAGAACCCGCGTAAAAAAGTAATATTCAGCACCATTAACCAAACAGGGTTTATGGTGCTTTTTTGTACAACGATAGGATCCTTAGTTATGAAATAATAAACGAATGCTGCCACCGTAAGCAAAAAATACATGGGATAAATACGGGCGACACGGTTTTTTAAGTATTGCAAGAACCAGTCTTTTGTAAGCCCATGAAATTTATCGTAATAACGGAAAGTGATCAAAAAGCCCGACAGCACAAAGAAGATGGACACCCCAATATGAAACTCGCCGAAAAAACGTTGCACAATGTGGGGAAAATTGGCATCAAACAAATAACAATAATGGGATATAAAAACAAGGTAAGCTGCCATGGCACGCACCCCTGTTAGCGCCGGAATGTAATTTGAGTCGCTTTTTTTAGTCAAAACGGTAGTATTTGGTCCTAAAATAGGGTTTTTTAACTAATTGTATATGCAATTATGCAGCCAAGTAGTTAGTCGTACCCAACTTATCCAGGTTCTTTATTCTCGACTCTTGATGCTATCTCCTGTTGTTTTTCAACAATCAAATTCAGCTATTTTAACATCGGTAAATTCTCATTATCTTAGCACTTGTGGAGAATTTTATTGTTTCGGCACGTAAATACCGTCCGTCTACATTTGAAAGTGTTGTAGGCCAGCAGCATATAACTAATACGCTTAAAAACGCTATTAAAAATAATCAGCTGGCGCAGGCATTTTTATTTTGCGGTCCGCGTGGTGTGGGCAAAACTACCTGTGCCCGTATCCTTGCAAAAACAATAAACTGCACCAATCTGCAACCCAATGGCGAAGCCTGCGGAACTTGTGATTCCTGCCGCTCATTCCTTAACGGCAACTCCTTTAATGTTCATGAGCTGGATGCCGCGTCGAACAACTCAGTTGATGATATACGGAGTTTGATTGAGCAGGTGCGTATACCGCCACAGGGTGTTAGATATAAAGTATATATTATTGATGAGGTGCACATGCTATCGCAGGCGGCGTTTAACGCTTTCCTGAAAACGCTGGAAGAGCCACCGCATTACGCCATATTTATTTTAGCTACTACCGAGAAGCATAAGATACTGCCTACCATATTATCCCGCTGCCAGATATTTGATTTCAATAGAATCAGGGTAGAGGATATGGCTAACCATTTGGCATCTATCGCTAAAAAAGAAGATATAAGCTATGAACCTGATGGGTTGCACATCATTGCCCAAAAAGCTGATGGCGGTTTAAGGGATGCTTTATCCATGTTCGACCAGATTGTGAGTTTTTCTGGTGGGAATGTTACTTATCGTTCGGTAATTGATAACCTGAATATATTGGATTACGATTACTATTTTAATGTAACCGATAGCTTATTAAAAGAAGATACCGCCAATACACTGCTGTTATTTGATGAGATATTAAATAATGGTTTTGATGGCGCGCACTTTATATCCGGCCTGTCGGAGCATTTGCGTAATTTATTGGTGGGTAAGGATGCCGCTACGCTTAAATTGTTAGAAGTTAGCGAGGGCATAAAAACCAAATATCTGCAACAATCGCAGGCATCAACGGTGTCGTTCCTGTTATCGGCAATGAATATTGCCAACCAATGCGACCTGAGTTATAAACTCAGCAAAAATCAGCGATTGCAGGTAGAACTGGCATTGCTCAAAATGTGCCACTTGGTATCGGCCTTTAATTTGGCTATTACGCCACTAAACGCAATGCCTTCGCCCGAAGGGCAATTAAAAAAAAAACCTGATTCCGCAGTAAAGGCAGAACTCGCGGCACCGCAAGCCGAACCTGCTGCAACACCTGTTTTAAACGAAGCTCCTACAAATTATACGGCAAATAAAGTTGAGGCAAAGTCAGCTGCTCCTATTGCTAATGAAGCGCCAGTTGCCGAAAAGCCAAAGGTTTTTATTCCTAATCAACATACAGCGGCTACTTCAATAAAGATTCCATCCTTAAAGGATTGGGGTAAAATTCAAGAGGCTGCAACACTCGAAGAGGAGGAAGACCCTTACATAAAAGGTGACGCGCGGGAAGATTTTGCCACAGCCGACTTTTTAAAATGCTGGAGTGAGTATGCCGCGAAATTAAAAACGGAGGGCAAGCATAACGCGCTGAGTATTTTTACGGGAGATGCACCTGTTATGATTCGTCCATATGAATTTGAAATAGCGGTAGGTACTAAGGTGCAGGAGAAGGATTTCAGGAATGAGCGCCCGAATATCCTGAACTTTCTACGTACTACTTTAAAAAACTTTAGTATTGAGCTTAATGCCCGTATTGATGAAAAAGTAGTTGTAAAACGGCCCTATACCAACCTGGAGAAGTTTCAGTATATGGCAGCAAAAAACCCACAGTTGCTTGAATTAAAGAAACGTTTTAATCTCGACTTTGATTAAGCAGGAGATATTCTTTATAAAAATAAAAGCGCCCGTTTTATAACAAAACGGGCGCTTTCTTTATAGTTGAGGTTGTTTATCTTCTGTCGTTCTTTGGATAACCTTCTTCATCCAAATCATCACGGTCATCTTCGGGTGTGTGTGATAAAAGCTCATCAATCGGGTCAACCTCTACGGCTTCGTTGCCTTCAACATGCATGCCTAATTTATCAACATCGGTTTCAAGTGATTCATTAGGAATGTATTCGTCAGTTGTATCATAAGGATTAGCCTCATCGTAGGTCGAATTCATGTCCTCACCATTTTTAGCAGATGTTTTGTACGGATCAGGATGATCGTAATCCGGGTTATCACTTTTTACATCGTACTCATAGCTGTTATCGTCGGCATTGTATTTCAATTGTTCTTCGTCAATTGTTTCGCCTAACTCATCTTTAAGGGTTCTGTCCCTATCCACGCTTTCGTCATCAAAAACCGGATCTGTATTTTCGTTAATCATAGGTTTTTAGTTAATATATATAAATGTACTAAAACCCTGCCAAAACACTTGCAAACAAAAAACAACAAAAAATAATTAATAGCTTATTTGTTTTCGATATGAAGTTGGCGTACCAATGGCAAATTTAACGCCTAATGAAAACTGCGTAAAAATATCATTACTGTTACCCAGTTTTAGAGCATCTATTTCATCGCCCAAAACATAATTGGTTTGATAGGCCAAATCAAACTTAATTGTTGGTTCGTTGTAAGCATTGAATAGTTTGAATTCATATCCAATGCGTATGGGTATAAACGCTTCGGTTGAGTTACTTTGGGTAGAAGCATAAGGATTCCCCTGGGATACTACATAGTGAACTGCAGATGCATCGTTAACAATAAAACCTACACCTGTAGACAGATACAAGTTTTTAAAAGCATTTGCGATTGCACTTTGCGAATAATCTGTAATTTCACCTAACTGTAGCTGTGCCCGGCCTGTATACGCCGTGTAGTTATTAGAAAACTGGCTGCCGTAAATGTTCTTTTTTATATTACCACCTGATAAATTACCTGCCTGAAAATCAAAAACATAATTTACAAACGGCGTTTGATTGTAGCTAAGAGAAACATCACCGGAAAACTTATTCTGCTGTATTTTGGAATCGCCATAAACAGTATTTACTGTGCCGGCTACACCTAAATCTACTGGAGAGTACATATAGCCTAATTGCGCTTTTGATGTTAAGGCGAAGAGGCAAATAACAGTTGTTACGATAAATGATTTAACCATAGTGTTAGTCATTTGTTTATGTTGAAATTATGAATGTTACATTGACAGCATAAATAGTACCAATCCTTTAAAAACGGCCGATTAAAAGAAATATTTCAGTTATTACTTGCATTTGATAAAACAGGTAAGCTCAATTTTATATATTTGAATCCATTAAATAAATAGGATTTAACAATGTCAAAAATTAAAGTAGCAAATCCGGTAGTTGAGCTGGATGGGGACGAAATGACCCGCATTATATGGAAATTCATTAAAGATAAACTGATTGTTCCTTATCTTGATGTAGATATTAAATACTACGATTTGGGTTTAGAGTATCGTGATGAAACCAACGACCAGGTAACTATTGACGCTGCTAACGCGATAAAGCAATACGGCGTAGGTATTAAATGCGCTACCATTACCCCTGATGAAGCACGTGTTGAAGAGTTTGGCTTAAAACAAATGTGGAAATCACCTAATGGAACTATCCGTAATATACTCGACGGTACTGTTTTTCGCGAACCTATCGTGATGAACAATGTTCCTCGTTTGGTTCCAAACTGGACAGCTCCTATTTGTATTGGTCGTCATGCTTTTGGTGACCAGTACCGCGCTACCGACTTTTTAACTAAAGGAAAAGGTAAGCTTACTATCAAATTCACTCCTGAAGATGGCAGCCCTGAGCAATCATTCGAAGTATTTAACTTTAAAGGTGATGGCGTTGCTTTAGCAATGTACAATACCGATGAATCTATCAAAGGATTTGCGCATGCTTGTTTTAACCAGGCATTGATGAAAGGCTGGCCTTTATATCTGTCTACTAAAAACACCATTCTTAAAAAATATGATGGCCGTTTTAAAGATATTTTTGAAGAGATCTACCAAAACGATTACAAACAAAAATTTGCTGATGCAGGCATTACTTATGAGCATCGTTTAATTGATGACATGGTTGCTTCTGCATTAAAATGGAACGGTAACTTTGTTTGGGCTTGTAAAAATTATGATGGCGACGTACAGTCGGATACCGTCGCACAGGGCTTTGGTTCATTAGGTTTGATGACCTCGACTTTGGTTACACCAGATGGTACAGTAATGGAAGCTGAAGCTGCACACGGTACGGTAACCCGCCACTACCGCGAGCACCAGGCAGGCAGGCCAACATCAACTAACCCTATCGCGTCAATTTTTGCATGGACACGTGGCTTAGAGTTCCGCGGTTTGTTGGATAACAACCAGGAGCTGATCGATTTCTGTAAAGCTTTAGAAGAAGTTTGTATTGAAACAGTTGAAAGTGGTAAAATGACCAAGGATTTGGCCATCACTATAAAACCAAAGGTTGAACATGGTACTGATTACCTGTACACTGAAGAGTTTTTAGAAGCGATAGATGAAAACCTGAAAAAGAAATTAGGTAAGTAATTCATCAACTATAATAATTGTTAAAAGTCCGCATACACCATATATGCGGACTTTTTTGTTAATTCATTTTATAGATATAGAACTTAATAACAAGTTCTATATTTTATATATTTGCTTTATGGTTGATTTGGATAAAATAAAAAGTATGCTGGCTATTTTGAAGCCGGAGCTTTTATTGAAATATCCCATAGCTTCTATGGGATTATTTGGATCGATAGTACGTGATGATTTTACTGAAGAAAGCGATATTGATATTATTGTAGAGTTTAACGGAAAAATAGGAATAGAATTTGTAACCTTAGCTGAGGAACTCGAACAAAAACTTAACCGTAAAGTCGACCTCGTATCAAGAGGTGGCATAAAGCAAAAATATTTTAATGTAATAGAATCTCAAATAATTTATGTCTGATCGCCAACCAAAGCTTCTATTATCAGATATACTTGAAAGCGCTGAAAAAATCATTAATTACACTCAAGGATTAACTTATGAAGATTTTATAGCAGATAGTAAAACTATTGATGCTGTAATAAGAAACTTTGAAATTATTGGCGAAGCCGCAAATCGCTTACCTGACGAAATTAAAGAAATCCATACTGAAATAGATTGGTATAAAATAAGAGGGATGAGAAACAGAATTGTCCATAATTATTTTGGTTTGGATTATAAAATTATATGGTCGACCAAAGAAGATTACTTACTTGAAGTGATGAACCAAATAAAAACTTTGATAGATAATTACTAATATATACACATTACCATGTCAACATTATATCCTCTAAAATTCAAAACCATTTACAAAGACAAGATTTGGGGCGGTCACAAGATCAATACCTATCTACATAAAGATTTTGGCGATTTGCCAAACTGCGGCGAAACCTGGGAAATATCAGGCGTGAAATCTGATGTATCTGTTGTTGAAGGTGGTGAACTAGCAGGACAATCATTAGCTGATTTGTTAGAGCAATACCAAGATCAATTGGTAGGTAAAAAGGTATATGATCACTTTGGTAATATATTTCCTTTACTGGTAAAGTTTATTGATGCGAATGAAGATCTTTCTATCCAGGTTCACCCGGATGATAAGTTGGGTAAAGAGCGTCACAATTCTTTCGGTAAAACTGAAATGTGGTATGTGATTGAAGCCGATCCCGGTTCAACACTAATTGCCGGTTTTAATAAAGAATTGACCCAACAAGAGTACTTAAATACTTTCAACAGCGGCCACTTAACCGATGTGTTAAATAAGGAGGATGTAAAAGCCGGAGATGTTTTCTTTTTACCTGCAGGAAGGGTGCATACAATAGGCAAGGGATTGTTGATAGCCGAAATTCAGCAAACATCAGATATTACCTACCGTATTTATGACTTTGATCGTGTGGATGATAAAGGCAACAAACGTGAGCTACATGTAGAAGAAGCCCTTGCTGCTATCGATTATAAACATTACCCTGAATATAAAACCAAATACACGCCTGAGAAAGATAAAACAGTTCACCTGGTAACTTGCCCTTATTTTACTACCAATCTGTTGGATTTTGATAAAGGTGTATCAAAAGATTACTCAAACCTGGATTCGTTTGTGATACATGTTTGTGTGGAAGGTGCTTACACGTTAAAATATAATAATGAAAGTTATTCTGTTAAAATGGGTGAGTGTATCCTGCTACCAAAAGTGGTTGACCATGTAGAATTGGAAACTACCGAAGGCTTTAAAATATTGGAAAGCTATATAGAATAATTCCGTTCCCCCTCCGCGCGTCATTGTGAGGAGCGGAGCGACGTGGCAATCCCCAATGAGCAGAGTGGCTCTGTAAGTCGGGGATTGCCACGCTATCGCTCACAATGATGAGGTGCTTTATTTGCTATAAACCCTAGCCCCAATAAAATTCCCGAAAAAACTCTCTTGTTCTATAAGCTTAAAATGTTTCTCTTCAAAGCATTTATCAATTCCCGGCAGTTTTGAAGCCTCAATCCCGCAGGTTACTTTAAAGAAAATGAACATGCTCTTTAATAGCACCCGCTGCCACCATTTACCCGTTAATTGAAAACTTGCATTGAGCCATAAGGCATGTGGTTTAAGTAAAACCGTAATGCTATTAAATACTTTAATTAGGTTTTCATCTGTAAAATTATCCAGCAAGAAAGGGGTGAGCGCTATATCAAAATCCGCAGGTAGAACAGTATTTTCAATATCGTCATTAACAAACGTTACCTGATTATTGCCGATGTTTCTTTTTTTAGACAGAGCCATCATATTTGGCGCGATCTCAACATAAGTGATTTGTAAACCTGATGGGTGTATGCGAGTCAATTCGTCCAATATCCAACCTGTACCACCACCTACAATAAGTACTTTTGCACTTTCGGGGATATGCTTCAATAAATAAATCTGAGCGTTTACCAATGCTTTGCCGTATACCAACCGTGCAAGGCTATCATAAAACCAGGCCGAATTATTGTAATTGGCAGCCATTATAATTTAAAGCTGAAAGAATGGAAGAGCAGCAGGAGTAAATATTGTAGTATTAAAACACCATCAACATAAAAAAAATAATAGTAATCGTCCTTCTCGATAGTTGAGTGGAATATTAACCAACCGGCTAGAACCGCGGTTATGGTTAGCGCGAAGAAGTCGTTGTTAAAACCGTTGTTTCTGAACAGGAACAGTAACACTACATAGCCGATAAGGATTATCTGACAAAATAAGTAAGCCTTTTTTTCGCCATAAATTACCGGTATGGTTTTTAGTCCCAAGTTATAATCATGGAAAATATCGCGTATATCAAAAGGCATGGTTAAAGCGCCAATGAACAGGAATCGTTTAGCCAAAAGTATGGTGATATCGCGTAGAGAAATAGTAGATAAATGTGCATTCAGTGATTCCATTACTGGTAACAATACACTGCTCATGGTCCATACCAGGGTTATTAAAAATTGCTTTAATCCAGGGATGTTGCGTAGCCCGAACTTTTTGTCGCCCAATGTGAATAATGGTAGGCTATAACAAAAAGAGATAACTGCCAAAAAGATGAGCAGTATTTTCGACTCCATGGTTACCAAAAAAAATAATGGCGCTAATGACAGGATTGACACAATAGCCAGCGTTATCATTAAGCGGGGATGCGTAAAATACCATATTTCGCGGGCGGTAGCTGTTTTATCGAGCTGCTTTGGCTTGCCTATAAATATGCTGAAGTTATATATGCCTAATGTAGATGTAAACAACAGGAAAAGTATAGTGGGTATTGGTTTTGAGCCTATCAGATAAAAAGTAACCAGGCCCTGGGCCACGGCACACAACGCCATAAAAACATTGCTGAAGAGTAAAAAATCAACAATAGATTGCAATATTTTTTTCATGGATTACCTGAGTGGTGCGCCCGAATTAACAAGGGGTGGGGCAAATATCGCAACAATCTTTGAGAATAATAAAGGGGATGGAAAGAATATATATGAAACAAAAATGTCATTCTGAGGAACGAAGAATCTGTAAAGTAGTTTACACTTTACAGATTCTTCACTCCGTTCAGAATGACAAAAGAAGGTAATAAGTATTAATAACGATCATCATCTATATCCAAATCATCATCATCCGGTTCAAGGTTGAATAGGCTGGTGAACATATCGGAGAACGCGAAGCCATTATCTAAAAATCCTTTGTTTAGTTGTGAAAATTCAGCCAGACCATGCAGCACAAACTCCATCAATAATAATTGCTGATTTTCGCTCAGGCGAGGGTGTATCTTTTTAACCAATTCCTTCAATCCAGTTACAGAATTCAAGCTTTTTTTATAATCAACTAATGACAGGTCATCAACTAACGATAAGTTATTGCCATTGCTAAACCATGCAATAATTTCGGCATAAGGGTTGGGAGCTTTTGCTTTCTTTGCTTTTTCAGGATCAGGGAAAAATTGCACCAGCATAGTTTTGATGGCTTTGCCAATAAGCATGTTGGCAACCTTTGCAGGGCCTTCTAATTCGCCTTCGTATACTAACTCTATTTTACCGGTAATGGCCGGAATAACGCCTAAAAAGTCGCTGATGCGGACAAAGGTGCTTGCCTCACGGTTAATGATCATACGTCTTTCCGCATTACTGATCAGGTTTTCATAGGCTGATATGGTTAACCTGGCCGATACGCCCGATTTTTTATCAATGTATTCAGAGTTCCTTGCTTCAAAAGCGATTTGTTCCACCATGTTTTTTACCAAACTATCGGCTTCAACGGTAACTTTTTGTTCGGGTGATAATAGGGCTTCCTGTTGAGTGATTTTGCGGGAGATTTCAACCGAACGTGGATAGTGGGTTAATATTTGGCTTTCGATCCTGTCCTTCAACGGTGTTACGATAGAACCACGGTTGGTATAATCCTCAGGGTTGGCAGTAAATACAAACTGTATATCCAAAGGTAAACGCAGTTTAAAACCACGGATTTGGATGTCTCTTTCCTGCAAAATATTAAACAGCGATACTTGTATACGTGCCTGCAGATCGGGCAACTCGTTAATTACAAATATGCCCCTGTGTGCACGCGGTATTAAGCCGAAGTGAATTACACGCTCGTCGCTGTAAGTCAGTTTCATGGTAGCGGCTTTTATCGGGTCAACATCACCAATTAAATCGGCAACGGTAACATCGGGTGTAGCTAGTTTTTCTGTATAACGATCAGAACGATGTAACCATGCGATAGGTGTAGCATCGCCTTTGGCTAAAACTTCGTTATGGCCAAACCATGAAATAGGCGCGAATGGGTCATCAAATAATTCCGATCCTTCGATATAAGGCACATATTCATCCAGCAAATTTACCAATAAACGGGCAATACGTGTTTTTGCCTGGCCGCGTAAGCCGAGCAGCAAAATGTTATGGCGCGAAAGTATAGCAGTTTGCAAATCCGGGATAACCGTATCCTCAAAACCGATAATACCTTCAAAACCACCTTCGCTTTTTTGCAATTGCGTTATCAGGTTTGCTCTTAATTCATCTTTAACCGATCGGCTTTTGTATTCAGTTTTTTTTAGCTGACCAAGGGTTGTTATCTCTAATAATTTGCTCATTCTTAATTTAGTCTTTTTGTCATTTGTACATCTGCATATTTGCACATCCGTACATTATTTATATGTAATTACTTACCTCAATAAGGTTCATATCAGGGTCGCGGAAGTAAACCGAGCGTATTTTGCCGGTAGCACCTGTGCGCTCAAATAATCCCTGTGTTTGTATGTTTTTATTTTCTAATTCTGTTTTTACCTGTTCAACCGGGTCGTTGGTTATAAAGCAAATATCAATAGCGCCGGGTGTAGGGTATTCAGCCTTTGGCTCAAACTCTTTGCCTTTTTGATGCAGGTTTAGTTTTTGTGTGCCGAAATTTAAAGCAACCCTGCCTTCAGGCGATGTTGTTTTTTGCATTCCCATTACATCCTCGTAAAATTTGCAGGTAATGTCAATATCCGCAACGGTTAATACAAGGTGATCTATGTGGTCGATGTTCATTGTTGTTGGTCGCTTTTATAATTACTCACCCCGACTGCGCTTCGCTGGTCGACCCTCTCTTCGCCTGCGGTGGAAAGAGGGTGAAGCCATTTTATCTGCATATACGCACATCTGCACATCAAATTATCTAACTGTTCTTCTTCTGTTCTTGATATAATCCTCAAAAATGTATTCGCCTAAACCTGTTAACGAGCTGTAGAATGCTTTGCCACCATTGGTTTCGGTAAACTTACGTACAAACTGTTGCAGGTAAGGGTCTTTAGCTATCATAAATGTGGTGATAGGTATTTTTAACCTTTTACATTGAGCAGCCATATTCAGCGTTTTGTTTACCACTTTACGGTCGAGACCTACACTGTTTTTGTAATATTTTGTACCTTCTTTTAAGCAGGTTGGCTTGCCGTCGGTAATCATAAATATCTGTTTGTTTTGCGTTTTACGGCGGCGAAGTATATCGGTAGCTAACTCCAAACCCGCATAGGTATTGGTATGGTAAGGGCCAACTTGTAAATAAGGCAAATCCTTTAACGTAATTGGCCAGGCATCGTTACCAAAAACAACAATATCCAAAGTATCCTTAGGGTATTTGGTGCGAATTAGTTCGGCCAAAGCCATCGCGACTTTTTTTGCCGGGGTGATCCTATCCTCGCCATAAAGTATCATGGAGTGCGATATATCAATCATCAGCACGGTTGAGGTTAGGGTTTTGTAATCCATCTCCTCTACCTCCAGGTCGCGCTCGGTCATCATAAAATCGCCAATGCCGTGGTTAACCTGCGCGTTGTGGATAGATTGGGTCATATCTATCTGATCCAAGCTATCGCCAAACTCAAATTCGCGGCGCTCGGAATTTCTTTCGTCGCCTTGACCGGATTGCGGCGAACGGTGATTGCCCTTCCCTGATTTTTTCAGCTTGCCGAAGATTTCTTCCAGCGATGCCTGACGGATGCTTTGTTCCGTTTTGCCGGTGATACGGAATTCGCCGTTCTGTTTATCTTCGTCTAAATAGCCTTTTTGTTTTAGCTCATCAATAAAATCACCCATGCCATAGTCGTCATTGGTGATGTTGTATTGCTTATCGAGCTCATTTAGCCAGGCCAAAGCTTCGCCTGCATCGCCCGACGTATAATTAAGCAATTCAAGAAATAACTTCAGTAATTCTTCAAATCCCCCTTTAGGGATCTCATTGGGTTGAAACTTGGAAAATCCAAAACCACGCATATTGTACCTTTCTGTTATAAAATAACGGAATATTTTACGCAAAAGTTTGATATACGCGGTTTTAAATTGAATTGTTAGGTAGGAATGACAAAAGACTCCTTGTCATTCTGAACGCAGTGAAGAACTATCTCTTGAGCGTAGCGAAAAATCTTCTGCAGAATACATAGTTTGCTATACATGTCGAAGAAGATTTTTCGTCCCTCAGAATGACAAAAAGATTTAAGACTTACGAAGCTTTAAACTCCGTAAATCTGTTTACGTGCATGTCATTGACAAGGAGATATATAGTTTGCTTAAATCCGGGATTTTACAAACTCTTTAATTTCTTTTCAATACCGTATGTGCTTTGGTTTCATCGCACTCAATATCCAGACTAATAGAGTCAGGATAGATTTTGCCGGTGTGCAGCAAAAACATTTTATCAAGCGAAACATCAAAGCTAAAAGCCGAGCCATGGATCTGGCCATCATTTATAGGCAAGTCGCCATGCGGGCCGCGGACAGTGCCGGTGAGTTTATCGCCTTCCACTTTAAAAGTGTATTGAAGCGGATACTCATTGCCATCGTCGGTTTTTAAAGTGCCGATCCATTGGCCGTTCAGGGCTGTTGTTGCTGCGAGGCCTGCCGCCACAAAGCACAACAAAATCGATAATAAAAACAGTTTTTTCATGGTGTTTTTTTTATCGAGATAAAGTTAGTGGTCTAATAAAATCTAAAAATTAACTGGTTGTTAAGTTTGTCATTTTTCTGTCATTGTGAGGAACGAAGCAATCGCGAACTTTGCATATCCGCTTTTCTCCGTGAGATTGCTTCGTTCCTCGCAATGACATGGGAGATGAGTTAGTATTATTTACCCGGGATTTTATAATAGTATATGGGTGAGTAAACGCCTTCGCTGGTGGTGTAATAGCCTTTGCCATCGGGTGTAAAACCTATTGCTTCGCCCTGTTTTTCCATAGTATAGGGTAGCTCTTGTGGCTTTTGGGTGAGCATTACCTTCCAAACAGGTTCGTTTGAAGGGCGTTGCCAGTAGTATACTTTATCGTAGCTCCGTAATAGTATTTGTGTGCCATCTTTGGATATATCGCCGGCTGTTATCCATTTAAATGGTTTTATGCCTTGAAAAAACAGCTTACCATGCAGGGTAAGTGTTACTGTATCATTTGGTTTATACAGAAGGGGTGTTGTATAAATACCTACAGAATCACGGCGTTTGGAAACGATATAAATCAATTTCTCAATAGGATCAATCATTAATGTTTCCGCATCTTTCGGTCCATCAGGATATTTTAAATGCAGTGGTATTGCGATAGCATGTTTAATCCCTGTATCAGCCCATGCCTTTTGTTCTTCTAACCTGTAAACTGTCAGAAATTGCCTGTTGGAATAATTATCACCTATATCACCATCATATAAATAACTTTTGCCTGAAATGGGCCCAGGGCCTACGGCAATGTCTTCACAATCCGTAACCCCAAACTCTGTTTTGGGGTTACCTTTAAAATAAATAGTGGCATGTACTTTTCCGGTAGGATCAATACTGAAAAAGCGACTGGTGTCGCCGCTGTCATTTTCTATATAATAAAGGTTATTGTTAATGCCAGATGCTGCAATGCCCGATATTTCATCCAGTTCCCTGCCTTGTAAAGTGCCCGTTATATCATTCTCTCGTTGTTCGTGTTTATGCCATGAATGGGCGCAAAAAAACGCGATGATAAGTATAGGGATTAGTATTTTAAGCTTTGTGGGGTTACTCATTGCTGTTAATGTCTGCAAAAATAGTAAAAGCTATAGGTTATGAAAATGCATAATACAGTAGCCTTTAAAGTAATTATCCGGCAAGATGCTGTTTATGACATCTTGCCGGATAATAAATATGTTTCTTAATGAAGGGAATATATAAACATCCCACAAAAAGAGGAAGTTTTAAAGCGTTGCAGGCTCCATTTCAACGTCTGGTTTTGAAACGTCGGTTAGGGCTACTTTGCCACGTTCCTTACGCAGTATCCTGTTGAATAATGATATTTCACGATCAAACAGAAAACGGAAAAATAGTTTAGTCCACGAAGTATGGAAATATAATGTTTCGTAATACTCGGGTGCTGTTTTCTTTATCTGTGGAAGTCTGTTCCATGGAATAGAAGGAAAATCATGATGTTCGTTGTGAAAACCTACGTTAAAAGCAACTGCGTTAAATGCGCCATAGTAACTGTAAGTTTCTTGCTCCACGCTATGAGTAAGGTAATGTTCCTGTACCCAACGTGCGCCCAGCGGATGTAACCCTACTGAGAATGAAAAACTAAGTAGTAAAAATGCTAACGCGTGCCAGCCCATAAAGTAATATATGGCGGTGGTAAATACTACCTGCACTAAAAGGTTTGCCACAACCCACCAATCAAATGTTTGTAGTTCGCGCAATCTTGATAGGCGGAATACCTGGAAAACCGGATAAAATAATAACCAGATGGCCTTACCAAAAAATGAATTGTCTATCAATTTTGCTTCCCAGCGATTTGGCAAATCGGCATCAAGTTCATGTACACCCTGAAAAGAGTGGTGTTTAATATGATAACGTTCGAATGATATAGAACTTGGGAAAATTTGCGGCAAATTCGCGAATATACCAGCCCAGCGGTTAGCCGAACGGCCTTTAAATAAGAGTTGATGCGCGCATTCGTGTATCATTACAAATAAGGCATGATCAGCAAAAGCACCAATAACGTATGCTGCCCCGAAAACCCACCACCATGATTGGTCGCGCAGAACCCAGGCTAAAACAACCTGTAATGCTACCAGGCCAGTAATGGCAAAGATAGTCGCAGGGTTTTTGCCTATCAGGTTTCTCATTTGTGGAAACTGTTTTAAAATTTTTTTGGTACGAATACGGTGCGGTTCTGAAGCCTCTGAGTAAACGAAATCGGTCTTATTAATCATATAATTTTAAATGGTTTTTATATAGAAAACCGTGACAGGGGAGGGTGATTTTTGGTTGCTACTTTGTTATTAACGTTTAATTTCAATAATAAATATAAAAGTTGGAATAAATTAACTAAACCGGAATATTATTTCATTTCATATACCAACACTTTGAAAGTGCCGGGTAATGCTTTACGGCTGTTCGGCGCGGTTTCGGCAACGCTTAAATAAATTTTATGTGTTTTTGTATCTAAAGCCATAGTACGAGCGCGGTTTTGTGTTTTGATGGTTTGCACAACAGTATAGCTATCGGCATTTTCTTCTTTAATCACCGTAACAGTACCATCGCCGCATGAGCAAAATATCAGTTTAGTTTCGGGGTCAAAAGCAACCGCGTCAACACCTGCACCAATAGGTAAGGTTGCTATAACTTTACCGGTCCTTATATCTGTTACACTCATGCCTTTATTCGTGCGGCAACCGCTGAAGGTACGTCCGTTTTTAATATCAATAGCCAGGCCTGTAGGACCACCACCGGGTGCTAACGGATAATTGGCGATTACCTTTAAGCTTTTTACATCGATAACATTTAAGCTGTTTTTGTCTTCTAGATTATTATAGATTTTTCCTTTGCCATCAGATACCGCGAATTCCGGTCCGCCACCCAAATCAATAGTTCCCACTTGTTTTAAGGTATTAGGATCTATAACTGATGAGCTATTGCTGTCGCCATTAAAGCTGAAAATACGGTCGCTGTAAGGTTCATAAATAATACAATCGGGGTCTTTGCCATCAATTGGCACGGTAGTAATAGTCGCTAAGGTTTTCAGGTCGAATACTACGATGGCATTCGCTTTTCCGTCGCTGATGAACCCGCAATTCGCTTTGTTATCTATGGCGATACCGTGGATGCCAGTCAAGTTGCTGATCATACCAACAGGTTGTTCTGTTTTTAGATCGACAACGTTTACAGCATTACCATGCGATACATACAAACGATCATTCACCTTATCAATTGATACATAATCCCAGCCGCCATCTCCGGGCAGCGCGATAGATTTCTCAAAAGTATAAGTTTGGGCACGGGATGCCAATGGCATTAAGCCAATTACAAAAAAGGGTATTAAAAATATTTTTTTCATAAATATCAGGTGCAGTTATATAAATTATAAATGTCAGGTTTAATTCTGAAGAGAGTTTGTAGTTTATGGGTTTTGCGCAATTGTACTATCAGGATTAACAAATCCGTTTCGGTATAAAATGCGCATCATGCTTGGTAAAACAATTAGGAGTAATGGCAATGCTGCCAAAAAGCCACCAATAACTGCGATAGCTAAAGGTTGATGCAATTGCGCGCCTGCGCCTATGCCTAAAGCAAGGGGCATTAAAGCTATAATGGCGCCAAGGGCAGTCATTAGTTTGGGCCTTAAACGGGTTGATATGGAGTAGATGATGGCTTCATCCACAGTACTTTGCAAAGCGCTTTGTTTGAATTGCAAGAATGTGAAAATAGAGTTTTCGCCTATGATACCCACAATCATGATCAGGCCGGTATAACTACCTACGTTTAGTGGTGTATTGGTGATGAATAGTGCCAGTAATCCCCCAGCTGCACCCAATATGGATATGATCAAGATTAAAAGTGCTATCCTAAACTGTTTGAACAGGAATATTATCACCGCGAAAACTAATAGGCAAGCGGCTATCAATATGTATAAAAGCTCCTTAAAGGTTTGTTGTTGCTGGGCATAATCACCGCCATATTCTACGTGGTAACCTTCGGGTAACACTACGTTTTTAGCGATACTGCTTTTTATGCCTTTCATAACTGTACCCAAATCGGTGTTCTCCATGCGGGCGGTTATAATTCCCATGGATTGCAGGTTTTCGCGGTTGATCTCCGCACTGCCAGAATCAATAGAAACAGTGGCTACCTGGCTAATGGGTATCAGCTGGCCTTTTGCTAAAAAGATGTTCATCTTCTTCACATCATTTATAGTCAATGACCGGCTGCCTGGATAAACCATGCGGATGGGTGATAATTGCTGTTTTTCAATCATACTGCCAACTACATTGCCTTCCAATGCTACTTGTGTTTGTGATTGTAGCTCCAGCGGACTGATATTATATTGTGCCAGTTGGTTAAAATTGGGAATTATAGAAATAGATGGTCCAGCTATAACTATCCCGTCGAATACATCTGCGGTTCCTTTTACGGTGCTTACGGCGGCGGATATCTGTTTGGATAGCTGTTGCAATTTCTGGTTATCATCACCATAAACCTTTATTTCAATAGGTTGTGCCGATTCCATCAGATCACCCAACATATCGGTGATAACCTGACCGAAATCAATGGTTAGCTCGGGTTGTGTTGAGGCGATCTTGGCGCGGAGATCGCTGATTACTTCCTCGGTTGTTTGCTTGTGATTTTTTTTAAGTTGGATGAGGTAATCACCGGTATTGGGTTCTGTAATAAAGAATCCCATCTGCGTGCCGGTACGGCGAGAGTAGGCCCCTACATCAGGCTCTTTTATGATTATCTTTTCTACCTCGCGTAAAATGCGGTCTGTTTCTTCAAGGGAGGTTCCCGGAGGAGAAGTATAATCTAAAACAATACTACCCTCGTCCATATCAGGTAAAAAACCCGTTTTAAGTAACGATGGTACAACCACTAAAATCAAAACTAAACCTGCAACAATAAGCAAAGCCAACCACGGACGAAGTATAAAGTACGATACCCATTTCTGATTTTTTACATGTTCGGCTTTGTGCTTTTTCTTTTTAAATGCATCTGAGGGTTTGTGCCTGGTGAGCAATAAATAAATAACCGGCAGTCCTATCCAGGTAACAAAAAACGAGCATACCAGGGTGATGATCATGGTATTAGTAAGCACGCTGAAATAAGCACCGGCAACACCCGTCATGAACAGGAATGGTATAAATATCACAATAGTGCTTATTGACGAGCCGATCATGGCCGGAAATAAATAATCGATTGCCTTTGCTAACAGGTGGCGGGTAAGTTCATTCGGGTATTCCTCGTGCATGCGGTGGATTTGCTCAACCACTACAATTGCATCATCAATAATTAAACCGATGGACGCGGCAAGCGCACCCAATGTCATTATATTGAAGGTGTAGCCGAAAGCATATAATACTATCAACGTAAGGCCAAGCGTAACCGGTATAGTAATTAAAATAGTAAAACTTGCCTTTGCTGAACGAAGGAAAATGACCGCGACAATAATGGCTAAGAGTAAACCAATCCATAAACTATCGCTTACACTTTTAACGGCATCGTTTACAAAATCGGCTTGTACATAGTAGGGTTTTATGGTAACGTCCGGTGGTAATATTTTTTTAAGATCCTCTACCTTTTGGTCCATATCCGCAGAAACCGATATCAGGTTGGCATTAGGTTGCTTTATCACCGCGACTAATACCCCGGCATGGCCGTTCGCGTTGATCTTGGTATAGTCTACCCCTTCGCTAATCTGCACATTGGCCACATCTTTTAGCTGGATGATTCGTTTGCGATCATTACTGATCACCATGTTTTCCAGTTCTTCTTTTGTGCCGATGGTAGCATCGGTTATAGTAAGGTACATTCGTTTGTAATCAGATAGATAGCCTCCTGATTTCACAAAGTTGGTTTGGGCAAGCGCGGCACTAATTATATCGGGCGTTATGCCTAGCGAGCTCATTTTTTGCGCATTGAGGGTCAGCCAATATTCTTTAACCTTTCCACCAATAACCCTTATCTCAGATACTCCATCAACCTGCGACAGGAATGGCTTAACAGTGTATGTTGCCAACTCCTGCAATTCAATAGGTGAGCGGTTATGACTCTCCAAAGTGTAACCACTTACCGGTAGGATAGATGGGTTCATCTTCTCCACCGTGATGTTTACATCTGCCGGTAGATTGTTCTTTATTTGGTCGATGCTGGATTGGATACGCTGCTGGCTCAGATCAATATCTGCGCCCCAATTCATATACGCGGATATTTCGCAGCTGCCACGACTGGTTGTGCTGCGTACGGTTTGCAAATCGGGGACTTGTTTAATTACATTCTCTAACGGTTTGGTTACCGTCAGCATCATTTTGTTTACCGGCTGCAAGCCCTCATCAGCAATGATCTTTATTTTAGGGAAGGTTACATCAGGAAATAGAGAGGTTTGCAGCTTTGAATAAGCATACATCCCACCCAAAAGGGTAAGAAATAATACCAGCGCTATTGGTTTTTTATGCGATATGAAGTAATCTCTGACAGGTACCATTATTGCACAATTTTAACTTTAGCGGTATCTGTTAAACCATAATTCCCGGTTACTACTATGCGATCATCCTTCGAAAATTTAGGGGAGATGATCTGGATGCGGTCACCAACTTCTAGTCCGGTTTTTACAGGTACTTTTACAGCTGTTGTTGGGTTGATCAATTTCATTACCCAGAATTCGGTTTGGGTATCATTACTCAGAACGGCAGATTTTGGCAGTGACGCTGCGTTTTGTATCTGCGTACGTACCACCCTTGCTTTAGCCACCAAATTTTCAGGGATTTGCTTGTCGGTATTTATTTTGATCACTACGCCTTGTGTTTGCGAAGCTGTATCTACCGCAGGCATAAAGGACGTTACCTTGCCATCTATCTTTTCGCCATCGGGCAGGGTGAGTTGTACGCCCTGGTTTAGTTTTACAGTGGCCTGCATCTCGTAAGGCAATTGCATGATGAACGCGAAACTGCTGCGATCGCTGATTACCGCTAATTGCTCGCCATCCTGTACATAATCGCCAACCTGGTGGTTTAGTTGGGTAACATAGCCATGCATAGGCGCTTTAATTTTGTTTACACCCGAAAATTTGAAGGTGGTATCCAACACATTTACGCTGTTGCCAATGCTCATGGCTTCCTTGGTTTTTACCGTGAAAACGGTCTCGCCCTTATCAACAAAATGCCCAATTTGTGTATTTACCTTGGTTATGTAGCCGTTGGTATTTGATTTTACATAGTTTTTTTGTTGGAAAGCTGATGAAGCATTCAGCATGGTATAATCAACCAAATCGCTATCGCTTACGCTGGTAACAGTAACGGATACCTGCGCGTTTACGGCTTTATCATTACCACTATCATCGCTGCTTTTGCTTCCGCAGGAGGATAGTAGTGCCACAGCCACCATCAGCATAAAAGCAGGCTGTTTTAAAATATATCTTGTGTAGGATGTCTTCATTTTATTTATTCCAATAATTCAACTGGTTTATCAACTGTAGTCGGCTGATAACGGTTTGGGTCATCAGGTTTTTTATGGTCAGATAATTATTTATTGCCAACACCAGGTCGGAGATATGCAGATCGCCGGTTTGCATCAGCTGCATATCTACCTTAATTAAACTTTCGGTGTATTTGGTTTGATCTTTTATCTGGGCGATGAGCGTTTCATTTTCGGTTATCTGCTGGTTAAGCTGCGCTATTTGCTGGCGGTACTGCACATCAAAAAATGCTTTATAGTTTTGACGGGTTTCTTCCTGTAGGTATAACTTACGGTACTGCAATTTTCGCTGGCCGCCATCATAAATAGGTATCACCAAACCAAAGCCCGCACTAAGACCAAAGTTTTTCCATGCCTGCCCCATAAAATCACTGTTGTAACCACCATCGGCAAGTACGTTTAGTTTTGGTTTATAGGCATAATCTATCAGCTGTTTGCTGTTGATGAGCTTTAAACTATCCAATTTATATTGCTGAAAATAGATACTGCTGGTTACATCGGGTTTAATAGTGCGTTGTAATGATGGTTCATCCAGATCGTGGATGCTGGTATCGGCAACGCCTGCTAAATAGTTAAGCGTGGCAAAGTCGTTTTTATAAAGTAGGCGTGCCTGGGTTAAGGCTAATTCCTGTTGTTTTAGTGTTACCAGAAAAGTCAGGTAATCGCTTTGGCGGTATACGTTTGAGCGGGTTAGCTTTTTTAACAGATCCTCTTCGGTGCTTAATAATTTTACTACATCCTGGGTGAATTTGTATTGCTGTAAATCGCCGTAGGCTGTGATGTATTGGGTAGTGATGGCTTTCTTAAGATCTTGCTCAGATATTTTGGATTGATTGTTTAACGACAGCGTTTGCAGGGTGATGGTTTGTACCTGCGTGTTGATATTTTCCCGGCCTACAATTGTTTTGCTTACCTGCATCAGGCCGTTAAGCGTGTGTTCGTTGGTGATCGCTTCGGCGTAACCGTAGCCATTTACTACCGGGGCATATAGGCCACCACTATTTATGTTTACCTGAGGTTTTAAACCTGCGCGTAAGCGTAAACTATCTATTTGATTGGAGGCGATTTGATTTTGCAGATCTTTTAACAGCGGGCTGTTGGTATGTGCCAATTGCAGGTAATGCTCAAGCGAATAAGTTTGCGCCTGGGCTATTGAATAAGAGAATAGACATATTAAAATGCTGAAAAACCATTTCATTAACAATAAATATATGGGATTTGATCGGTTAAAAATATAATTTAAATATGTATTTATTCTGAAGTCGAAATGTATAGCTTTAAACTTAATATAAATTTTATGTGGTGGATATATGCATTACTGTCGGCCCTGTTTGCGGCACTGACCGCGATTTTTGCTAAGATAGGCATTAAAGGTGTTGATACTGACCTTGCTACGGGCATTCGTACCGTGATTATTTTGGTGCTGGCGTGGCTACTGGTTTTCTATAAAGGGTCGCAAAATGGCATTGGCAGTTTAACAAAAGTTAACTGGATATTTTTAATCCTGTCGGGTTGTGCGACTGGTTTTTCGTGGATATGCTACTTTAAGGCGCTGCAATTGGGCGAGGTGTCGCAAGTTGCACCTGTTGATAAACTGAGCGTTGCCATTGCTATTGTTTTGGCCGCTATATTTTTGGGTGAACCGCTGACAGCTAAAACTATTGTTGCGGCTTCGCTGATTATGGCGGGTACTTTTGTGATGATATTTTTTAAGTAATAAGATTGAGTACTAAGTTACGGAATTTGTGGGTTGGAGGTGCTGACAGTGTTTTGTCAGTATGTTGGTTGCCCCTTCACTTGCGGCGGAAAGAGGGTAATATGTGAATGTCATTGCGAGGAACGAAGCAATCGCGAGTTTGCAAGACCGCTTTTTCCGTGCGATTGCTTCGTTCCTCGCAATGACAATGGGGTGAGTCGCTTCGTTAACACACCCCTGCTGCCATACTGCCTTTCGCGCCCACTCTCAAGAGGGGAATTTTAACGCATGGTTATTTTTTGAATAGCAAACCATTTACAGCTATAACTGTTTCATTTTTATAAGCATTCATGAAATGAAACCTGCTGAAAAACAATACAAATTCATCAACAGCGAAACCGGGTACGTGATACACTACCACACCCTAAATTGCGACCGGGCTGAAGATAAAGTAAAAGAAGAACTGGAAAATGTTAAGGCCAAGGTAGCCATCAAAAACAATATTTTTATAGGGACGGTTTATTGGGAAGTGGTGAAGGATTGTGATTGAGTTACTTTCTGTTAATTATTAAGCCGATTTTACTGGTGTCGATTTTTAACGAGGGATAAATGTCATCGGCGGAGTTGGGGATTGTATCAATTCCAGATGAAAATAATGTGTATTTCTTTCCTATTCTGTGGTAGTTGAAAAGAGTGTTTTTGCATTCACTTAAAGATAATATTGGATCATTTATAATTACCATTTCTCCCTTTACATCTATTTGTTTTAAACTATCAGGGTATACTCCATTTTGTAGCTTGTAAAACTCTATTTGTTTCACAAGATCATTCAATTCATACTTGTCACCAGCTGCAAAGTTTTTTATGGAGCTCTTACTATGAAGATCATTGCTTTTAATAAAATATACAGTAACTAAAATTCCAATTGCTCCAATAAATACCACCCATTTATCCCTGTATTGAAAAATTCCAAACATAATCATACCAAAGCCTATTAATGCTCCAACTAATGGAATTAAACATAGAATCCCAATTAGATATCGAGGCTTAATTGACTTAATTGAACGATGTGATTTATTGATGAAAAAATTGGGAGTGCCAATATTGATTTTTGATTGAACTGAATTTATAAACTCAGAAACTTCATTTTTAGAGGAAAACCATCTTTCCGAAAGGAGTAGGCCTTCTTTGCTTTTGGTAGAAATAAATATAAATTGGTCAGTTAGTTTTATAGATATTATGTCATCCCATGTTCTTAATATTGATGTCCCTGATGTCTTTCCTTCAGTTTTTATTCCATCATCTGTAAGAGTTACTATTCTCGGTTCGGCATAGTTTGGTTTGGTTTTTATGGATTGATCTATCTTATTAGTGAATTTCCATAACGGGAGGAAATATGAAAATGTAGATATGAAAATCAAAATGACAGCGATTATAATTAAAGATACATACCAATTGTATTTGCTATCATAAAGAAAATACAGCAAAAATGCTAACATCAATAACATGAAAAGAATTGATTTTTTAAATCGCTCTTTCAAGATCGTTTTAAAGTAATCGACAAAATCCTTTTTACTGTTTTGATATTCAATTTGCATTATAGCTTAGGTATAGATAATTTACTTTATAAATGATAATCATGCTACGAGTTTGCCGCGCTATCGCTCGCAAGGACATGGTGGGGGAATGTTTATATACCTAATACCCCCTTCAACTTCACATAACCTGATTTGCTTACCGGTATTTTGGCGCCGGATTTTAGGATGGCGAGGTGGCTGTCTTTTTCGTATGGGTCGATACGGGTGATTTGTTGGATGGCGATGATGTAGGAGCGGTGTACGCGTACAAAATAGCGGGGATCGAGCATTTGCTCGAAGAAGTTCATGGTTTTGTTTTTGAGGTAAGAGCCTTCCTGCGTGAAAACGCTTACGTAATCGTCATCGGCCTGCAAATACTGTACATCCTGTACCGGGATGATTTTTACCTTGGTGCCGGTTTTTACTACAATACGCTCATGCTGGGCAGGGGATGAGGCCACGGCATCCAGTAGTTCTTCTGTTTTTTTGGTTTGTTGGGCAGGGGCAGGTGATTGCGCCAGGTATTTTTCGATGGCTTTGTTGAAACGGTCCTTGCTGAATGGTTTTAAAAGGTAATCAACCGCATGGGCTTCGAATGCTTTGATGGCATATTCGTCAAACGCGGTAGTGAAAATTACCGATGGTGGTTGCTCTACAAGTTCCAGCATTTCAAAGCCATTTATTTTGGGCATTTGTACGTCCAGAAATATCAGGTCGGGCTGGTGTTGTTGGATGGCCTTTAGTCCTTCGAAACCATCATTGCATTCCTGCAGCACCTCAATCTGATCGGTGAATTGCTGCAAATATTCCAGCACTACCATACGTGCTAATGGTTCGTCGTCAATAACTAAGGCGCGTTTCATATTACCTGCGGAATTTTAATAATGGTTGTAAATATATTATCATTTTGATGTGTTTCCATCAAATCGTTTCTCGCAAATAATAAATATAACCTTCGCTGCACGCCACGTAGCCCAAAGCCTGTTCCTTTTGGGCGGGACGTTTGCGGATCATATGGGTTTTGCACCATCACCACCAGGTTGTTGCCGTCAATTTCGCCACGGATACTTACGGTTACTTTTTCGGTGGTATCATACAAACCAAATTTTATGGCGTTCTCCACCAATGGCTGTAACAGCATGGATGGGAGCAGGGCTTCGCCGCAATGTTTGTCGCAACTTATCTCGGTATCTAAACGGTGACCGAACCTTACTTTTTCAATATCTAAATACAAATTCAAATGCTGCAATTCATCGCTTAATGGGACTAAAAGCTGGTCGTCTTTTTTTAAAGTTCCGCGTAAAAAGTCGGATAGTTGGTGGATCATTCTGCGGGCTTCATCAGGCTTAAAACCTATCAACGCATTAATGGAATTTAGACTGTTGAATAAAAAGTGTGGTTGTAATTGTTGACGCAAGTTGTACAGCTCCGCATCACGGGCCAGTTTTTCAGCTTCGGAGCGGCGTTTTTCGGTTTCTTTATGATCCAGTTGCGAATACCAAAGCATACTGATCATCGCCATCCAACCTATGGCTAGAAAGTTAGTACAAAAACGTATGGTTAAGGAGTTGGCTATAAAATTCATATAAGCCTGACTGGAGCTGAGATAGGGGATAATTCCACGAAATCCAGCGGTACAAATACCTGCAAGAACAAGACACCACATCAGCAAATTCATGTAACTCCCTTTGCCCGGTTGATAGTAGCGCAGGTTGTTGTTGATGAGCCAACAGGCAGCGGCAAGCAATATGGAATTTACAATACCATCGGTTAAGGCTATGTACCAAATAAAACCAAAACTATGTACAATGTAAATTAGTAGCCCGGCCCATATCAGGCCGCAGGCTACAAACAAACTGTAGAGTTTAGATGGTGATAATTGTGGTGTAACCAAAACTTTGTTTCTTTTATCAGTAATTAATAACTGCGAACATCAACCCCGGCGAAAATAGATACGCCTTTCAATACTAATATCTTGTCGTTATCGAGTACGCCTCTGTTAATGCGTTTGTCGTCCACACTGGCAAAAACAGCTGCCAGATCTGACACTACCTGCCAGTTTGATGGTACGATAATTTTAGTGCCGCCAAATATTTGCGTAATGTCAATCACTACACGGCCTTGTATATCAGCCTGGGTGAAATCCAGTTCGGCACCGCCGAATACGTTTACAATTTCGCCACCCTTGAAGTTTTTGGATAAGATAGTTTTTTTAACCCCGCCAAAAATAGATACGGCATCCAGGAAATCATCGCCCCTATAAGCGCCCTGATTGGTTGAGCCTGAACTGCCACCAACCGGTGGTATTGTTGTACTTGAACTTTGGGTGCCCGCATTTTCGGCAGTAACCGGTTCAACAGGCGTTACCGGTGTAATTATAGGTTCGAAAGGTTGATTATAGCCTTGTTTCCTGGCCCATTTTTCGTCCCATTTTCGTCCCCATTTTTCCTGATTAAAACTTTGGTTACGTTTGGTGATGAGCCAAATACCAAATGCTATAATTGCTAACGGCCATATTAAATGATGCATATTGTGGCCAGGGAAAATATCATCCGATAAAAATACCAGGCCTACAAGTACCATTATAAACCAACCAGAATTACGGAAGTTGTGTCTTGCGCCCACATATAGTCCCCATATAATAAGCCATGACGGCCAGGAGAATAACCAGTTCGGGATAAAAAAGAAATCTAATTGTTGAAACAGAAACCCTATCCCCAAAATCAGCAACAGCAACCCTACCAGTACTTTTCCGTTGCCCGGGCTTTTTTGATTTTGATTTTCTATATCGATACTCATGATCTATATCTTATTAAATATTGTTGTCAAACCTGTGAAATTCGGTGTCGCTGCGTTTTTCCCATTTCTGGCCGTTCCATTTTTGGTCGTGCCTGGCAAGCATGTTTACACCAACTGCAACCAATACTAATGGCCATAGCGCAGCTACACCTAACGAAGGTATAATATTAGGCAATAAAAACAGAACACCAATGCCAGTTATTAAAATCCAGTTTGATTTTTTGAAATTATTGCGGGAGCCTACATATAAGCCCGCGATTATCATAACTACCGGCCAGCCGAAAAGAAAGTGTGGAAATAAAAAGAAACCGATGTGCTTAGTTAAAATAGCTAAGCCGATAAATAATAAAGCAAAACCAGCTATCGTATTTTTATTGTATTTATGTTGAGTGTTGTTAATTTGACTATCCATGATCTTTATGTTTTAAATGATAGATCAAATGTACAGCAGTAATACAGGTTACACTAGACTATATAGGTGGTGTGATTAAAGAAGTCGGTGAATGGGGGAGGTTAGTCGGTGAAAAATTTTGGAAGATATTTTATTGTTGATTAGTACAGGATAAATTATATTTTAGAGGTATTAAACTTATCACATGGAATACGAATACACAACATCTACCGGTTATAAAATATTTTACGGCATAGCGGCTATCTTTATAGTTGGCTTTACATTTTTTATGCCCCTTTTAGCTAATAATGGTGGTTATAATAATAATCCAGCGCTAATTATATTTCCTATATTGGGGATTGCCGCAGCTGCATTAATTATTATAAACCTCATCAAAAGAAAGATAGTAATAACCGATTATAGCATTAAATATATAAATGTGTGGGGCTCTAAAGAAATTGTTATTAAGGATATTAAAGGATTTAGAATTGGAGAAAAAGCAATTTTTATTTGTCCTTTTGATGAGCATACTCCTAAATTATCAATAAAAGATACTTTAAGCATAGGTGACAAAAAAGGATTTGTAAATTGGCTAAATGAAAATTTCAAAGACCTGAATAAAGAAGAGTTTGAGTCAGCAAAAGCAGAAATTTTACAAGATTCCAGCTTGGGAATTACACAAGAAGACAGGGAACTAAAATATAATAATAATAGAAAGTATACGGTATGGTACTCTATGACAGGGTTAGTATTATTTTTCTTTGTGACTTACCTTCATACCGATAACCGCATTTTGTGTGTTGTATTATTGTTATACCCATTACTGGGAATAACCATGATGGTTTACAGTAATGGACTGATAAGGTTATTTGCAAAAAAGAATAGTGCTTACCTATCGATTTTTATAGGCCTTTTACTCCCCGCATTTGCACTGTTAGTACAATCTTTAGTAAACACAAAATTTTTAAATTTAGACAATTTATGGTTGCCTGCGGCGTTAGTCGCAATTGGTGCTTTTGGTATTGTGTTTTTTGTGGCGATAAAAAAGTCGAAAGAAAACCTTTTAGCTCAGGCATGTTTTGCCTTGATATTTGCTGTAGCCTATGGTCTTGGAGCAGCTTCGGCAATTAATTGTGATTTTGATCAGGCAAAACCCAAGATATATGGAGTAAAAGTGATCGACCATTATGTTACACACGGTAAATCAACCTCATATCATATAACCATTAACGAATGGAGAGATGGGTATTCATCAGAAAATATTACAGTCTCAGAATCATTTTATGACAATGCGACTGTAGGCTCAATGGTGAACGTTAATCTAAAACCAGGGCTTTTAAATATCCCATGGTATTATGTTACCGAATAACTACACCAACGGTTCCTGCTGACTTAAACAATGAAAACTACCTAATCCCCAAATAATATCAGTGGAATCAATGCCTACTACTTTTCTATCCGGGAAACATTTCTGCATGATCTCAAGTGCTTTAGCATCATTATCACAACGGAAGGTTGGTACTACAACGGCAGCATTGGCAATGTAAAAATTAGCATAAGATGCCGGTAAACGCTGATCCTCATAAATAACAGGCGAAGGCATTGGCAGCTCCACTATATTTAGTGGTTTGCCATTAAACAGACGCATGGTTTTAAGTGTTTCCAGGTTTTCCTGCAGGATGTGGTAGTTTTCGTCGTTGGGATTTTCTTCAACTACGGTAACCACGGTATCTTCATTTATGAAACGGGTAATATCATCGATGTGACCATCGGTGTCATCGCCTACAATGCCATCGCCCAGCCAAAGAATCTGCTCGGCACCGTAGTAATTGCGCAGGTAATCTTCTATCTGTTCCTGATTTAAATGTGGATTGCGGTTTTTATTTAGCAGGCAGGCAGTTGTAGTTAGGATAGTTCCCTTGCCGTTAAAGTCGACAGAGCCACCCTCCATTACAATGCCTGGGTTGAATACTGGGATTCCAAAATGTTCACCTATTTTGGTTGGTATTACATCATCCAGATCATAGGGTGGATATTTATCACCCCAGGCATTATAATTCCAGTCGACAATTACTTTTTGTTTGGTATCGGTATTGATCAAAAATGCAGGACCGTGGTCGCGGCACCAGGCATCATTGGTCGGGAATTCATAAAATTCAATTTTGCTTAAATCAGCTCCAACAGCTATCAATTGTTCCTTGGCAAAGGCAGCCATTTGCTCATCCTTAACATTAATACGCACTAATTCACCTTCGGCTACTACTTTGATAAATTCCGCATAACGGTTGTAAATCTTGTCGATTTTGCCCGGCCATGATTCTTCCTTATGAGGCCAGCTAAGCCAGGTGGCGGTGTGTGGTGCCCATTCGGCGGGGAAATGGAAGCCTTTTGGTGGAGTCTGAACCATGATTTGCTTGATTTAAGGATTGCTTGATTTTGTATATTGTCTGAACCATGATTTACTTGATTCAGGGATTTCTTGATTATAGATTAAAAAGTTTGTTGTTGTGAACTCGTTTGAACTGGAGACCTTTTGAACCAAAATTAATTAGCAACCCTATTTCCATTTTATAAGCTTCAACATAGTTCATGGCTTGTGCTAAGTGAACTTCTTCTAAGGATATTAATGCTTTTAATTCAACCATTACCACGTCTTCAACAAAAAAGTCTACCCGTCTTGTTCCGATGTCTTCGCCATCATAGAATATGGTCATTTCCATTTCTCTGGCATAACTTAAACCGGCTTTTCTGAATTCGATTTCTAATGCTCGTTGATAAATAACTTCCTGAAAACCGTTGCCTAAAGTGCTATGAACTTTCATAGCGCAGCCAATAATTTTTTCAGTAAGCTCTTTATACTTCATTTTAAAGAAATCAGGAAATCAAAAAATCAAGCGAATCAAGGTTCAGACAAATTTAATCTTCGTCTATTAAACGTTTCGTTATTGGCTGATATGAATCAATCCTTCTATCCCGTAAAAATGGCCAGTGACTTCGATAGTAATCAGATTTGTTAAGGTCAAGATCCTGTATGATGATTTCTTCGTTGTCATGCGATGCCTGGTACAATAATTTACCAAATGGATTGGCTACGAATGATCCGCCCCAGAAATCAACACCGGCTTCGTGGCCTACACGGTTTACGCTTACTATGTGTACGCCATTGGCTACCGCGTGTGAACGCTGGATGATTTGCCATGCATTGTATTGATCAACGTTAGTTTCGTTATCCTGCGTGGTTGCCCAGCCTATAGCAGTTGGGTAGAATAATATTTCGGCACCCATTAAAGCGGTGATGCGGGCAGCTTCAGGGTACCATTGATCCCAGCAGATTAGCACACCAATTGTGGCATATTTGGTTTTAAAAACCTTATAGCCTAAATCGCCGGGGGTGAAGTAAAATTTCTCATAAAAACCGGGATCATCAGGTATGTGCATTTTACGGTATTTGCCTAGGTAAGCACCGTCGGCATCTAAAACAGCGGTTGTGTTATGGTAAACCCCCATGGCCCGTTTTTCAAATAATGAGGCGATAATTACCACATTTAATTCTGCAGCTAAGGATGAAAGTGTATCAGTTGAAGGGCCGGGGATAGTTTCGGCTAAAGCAAAGTTGTCGTAATTTTCCTCGTCGCAAAAATATAGCGAGGTAAATAGCTCCTGTAAGCAAACTATTTGTGCACCTTGTTGGGCGGCTTCGCGTACTTTGCTTACTGCTTTTTGTAAATTCTGCTCTTTGTTGGCAGTGCAGCTCATTTGCACAAGGCCTACTTTTACATTACTCATACCGCAAAATTAATATTATTGAATGGATTAGCCGATTTTAGTTTTTGATTTCACACATTGGTGACATAGAATTAAAATTAGCGACATTGAACTATTGTTCTTCAAAAATCTTATAATACATTTGTTGCTTCGTTGTTAAAATATAAACCAACAGTTTGACCATTTAATATCACCATCTATAACTATGATATCAGCTTATCTATCATCTATTAAATCAATTACCGGCAGAATGTGGGTGTTGCTTATTTTATCAGTACTTACGCCGACTTTTTCTTTCGCTCAGACCGGGAACGATTTCGGAAGTAGTACATACAATGGCAAGAATTTGATAATCAATACAAAAAATGGTTATATCGAAATAACGCCTTACACCGCTGATGTAATTAATGTTACCTATAAACATAAGCGGAGCAATATTGTAAAAAGCTATTCAACCGTTGGGGAGCCAACAGGCGTTAAGGCGGTTTATATAAATGATAAGAACTTTGTAGGTATCAAAACTTCAGCTTTAAAAGTGCTGGTTGATAAAGGAGATCTGTCGGTTAGTTTTATTGATAATCAAAATCATTTATTGTCTAAAGCATTCAACTATGTTAAAACGGGCGATAGTTCTGTTGTGAGTTTTAAATCTGATGGTAAAGAGGCTTTTTATGGGGGTGGATCAAAAGCCATTTACCTGAACAGACGAGGAACCATATTGCAAAATAACAACCAGGCACATTACGACTATTCATTCGGGCAAACGGACATTAATATTTCTATTCCATTTATGGTATCGAACCGTGGCTATGGTTTGTACCTGGATAATGCAGCCGAAGGTAGTTTTGATGTTTGTAAAACAGATGCTAAAGTGTTAGGTTACAAAACCACTTCGGGTTTGGTTAGCTTTTATTTTGTGGGTGGACAGAATATGGATGCGGTATTAAAGAATTATACTTTTTTAACCGGCCGTCAGCCATTGCCGCCTCGATGGTCAATGGGATATATTTCATCAAGGTATGGCTATAAATCGGAGCGTGAGATAACCGATGTGGTGAATAAAACCCGCACGGCGGGCATACCGATTGACGCGGTGGTTTTTGACTTGTTCTGGTACAAAGCGGCTGAGTTTATGGGTAACTATAATTGGGCACCTGATAGTTTCCCTAATCCTAAACGTATGCTGGGTAATTTATTGAAGAACCATATTAAAGTGGTTACCATCAGCGAAACTTATATCACCAAGAAATCAGAAAATTATAAATCGGCTGTAGATCAACATTTATTCGCGACTGATATTACTAAAAAGGGTTCTCCTTATTTTTTCGAGAAATTTTGGGCAGGACCTTCAAGTTTGCTGGATGTTTTTAAACCATCGACACAACAATTTTATTGGAATTTTTATAAAGCACGCATAAAAGAAGGCACAGTAGGCTGGTGGTTTGATCTGGGCGAACCAGAGGTGAATAACGATAGCCTGGTTTATGCCGCGGGCACCAATAAACAGGTGCACAATGCCTATGCTTTAACCTGGGCCAAATTTGCCTTTGATGGATACCGGAAGGATTTCCCGGAGAGCAGGATTTTGTTATTGCCACGTTCGGGTTTTGCGGGGATGCAGCGATATTCCACATTCCCATGGTCGGGCGATATTGACCGTTCGTTCGCGGGGTTGAAAGCACAAATCCCTATTATTATCAGCATGGGCTTAAATGGTGTGGGCTATATGCACTCAGATGCAGGCGGATTTACGAGTGGAGATGACAAGCCAAATAAAGACCCGGAATTATATTCGCGCTGGCTGGAGTTTGCCGCATTTACCCCGGTAATGCGTACCCACGCAGGAGCGGTACATTATTCGCCTGAACCTATTTATTGGGATGATACCACCCGCTTGCGGGTAACTAAGTTTATTAAACTCCGTTATGCGATGTTACCTTATAATTATACACTGGCTTATAAAAATACTACTACAGGCAGGCCATTAGTATTGGGTGTAAATTATTTTGAACCGGAAAATCAACACCTATCCAATATTAATGATGAATATTTATGGGGCGATGAAATGCTGGTTGCGCCGGTTATTGTAAAAGGACAAAGCACCAAAAAGGTATTATTCCCTAAAGGGGAGTGGGTAGGCTTTAACGATCATAAATCATATAAAGACTCAGCCGATGTTTACGCGCCTATCGATAGCCTGCCTTTGTTTGTTAAAGCAGGAAGCATCATCCCAATGGCAGGCCCGTATACCTATACCGAGCAGTACGATGGTAAATCAATTATATTGAAATATTACATGGGTAAATCATCGGCTACCACAACATCGCAATGGTTTTATGATGATGGTAAAGATCCCAACTCGTTGAAAAATGGCAAATACGATCTTGTTAATTTTACAACCAGCGGAAAGGGTAAAACGCGTACTATAACTATTGCGCCGAAGCATCTTATCAGCAGAACAAAAAACTTTAAATTAATTATCGCGGACGAGCAATTTGAGTCCGTATCATTCTCAAATAAAACCGCTTATGCTATAGCGGTTAATGCCAATGGCGATAAGGAAATTGATTTTAAATGGAATGGAAAGCCTTTAGTACTATCTGTTAAAACCATGTAATTGGGTAAAATAAATACGAGGTATTTCATCATTTTGTAAATATGCCGGTTGGCTAAAACAAATTACCACTATTGAATATTATAGTTTGATTATAATTGTACAATATTTACAGATGATGAAACCCCTACGTGTTCTTTTAATTTTATTATTTAGTTTTTTAAGTTTTGAAACCCTGCATGCACAGGAGTATAGAAATCAATTTACTATTGAGGCTGATAACGACCAGTACATTAACCCTAACCACGACAGGTATTATACTGATGGTACTATATTAACTTTCACTCACGCTACTCGCCACGCAGATACTGGTAACCTGGTAAAAAAGATAGTGGAGTATCAGCTGGGCCAACAATTATATAACCCCAGCACAGCGCATATCTATAAACCTAGTTTATTCGACAGGCCATTTACCGGCTACTTGTTTGGAAGTGTTGCGTTTAATTGGTTGTATAAAGATGAAAGTGCTTTTAAATTTACCGCTCAATTAGGAACTATCGGGCCAAACTCATTAGGGGAACCTATACAAACGTGGTTTCACAAATTTTTTAAATTATATCCGGTTGGCCCCTGGTATAAATACGGCATACAAAAAAGTGAGTTGGGTCTTAATCTTAACTTAGATTACAAAAAGCTTTTATACCGCAACGATGGCGGTTGGTTTGATGTATCAATGGATCCTGATGCGCAACTGGGTAATACCTTTACCTATGTAGATGCAGGTATGCAATTGCGATTAGGAAACTTAGGCAAGTTTTTTGATTCGGAAATAACCAATAGCCGGGTATCAAGTGTTGATAAGGGGCCGCAGAAACATGAGTTCTATCTTTTTACCGAACCACAGTTTAGTTATGTCGCTTATAACGCAACTATAGAAGGCGGATTATTTACGCATGAAACAGGGCCAACTTTTGGCATATACCATATTGTTTATATCCAGCAAATAGGGTTGGAGTATGCCTCAGCAAGATGGTCGGCTAGTTATGTCGCGTTTATTAAAACCAGGGAGGTTAAAAGTACTGCACTTGGCGACCAATGGGCGGCCATAAGTCTCGCCTATCGCTTTGGTAAAATATAACATGGCAAAATAAATTATTATCTTCACTAAAAGCCAGGCACCGTCCGGACTGAAACTTGATGAATTACAAGCATATTCTATTAATTATAGCTCTTTTAAGCTGCCGGTTAACGGCAAGCGCCAATTATGTTTTTGATGCACGTTGCATGCAGGCTTATAAGGCCGTTTTTGAATTGAGATTGAATGATGCCCGTGCACTTATCCAACAGGAAAAACAACAGAGCCCGCAAAACGGAATTTCCATTTTATTGGATAATTATGTTGACTATATGAGTCTTTTGGTTTCTGATAGCAAGGCAGATTATAAACGGTTGATTGATCTTAAATCGAGTAGGCTGGATACACTGGAAGCTAATGAGGAAAACTCACCCTATTATCTTTATTCGCAAGCGGAGGTTTACTTACAATGGGGCTTGATCAAAGGAAAGTTTGGAGATTATATGTCGTCCGCAAGCGATCTGAAAAAAGCCCGGAGTCTTCTGGAGGATAATGCTGCTAAATACCCCGATTTTTTACCGAATCAAAAATGTTTGGCGTTGATAAACGTAGTTTTTGGCGCTTTGCCATCGAACTTAAAAGGTGTAGCCCGCTTTTTAGGAATGGGCGGTAATATTGAGGCTGGTGTTGGAGAGCTTGAGAAACTCCGCACCCAGGTGCAAGGAACCCGGTATGGTTTTTACAAAGAGGAGATCGTTTTCTTTTTATGCTACATGAATACAGATGTATTACATAAAAAGGATAATTATGCCAAGCTTACGGCCTACCTAAGTGATTTGGATAGTAAAAGCATGCTTCGCATTTATTTGCAGGGCTATGTGGCCGCTAAAACCGGGCATAATGATGATGCTATTGCCAATTTGCAAGCCTTACCCAAATCGAGCCAATACGTTGAGTTACCTATTGCTGATTATTTGCTAGGCTGCGCAAAGTTGTGCCGTATGGATACGGATTCATACACCTACTTTTTAAAATACATCAGTGAATATAAGGGCGTAAATTATATAAAAGACTCCTACCTTAAAATAGCTTATTATTATTTATTAAGGAATGATGAGGCAAAGTATAACTATTACCTAAAACTGGTACGAAGCAGAGGATATACTGTTGATGAGAAAGATCAGCAGGCACTTAAAGAAGCGAACGATGCGAGACCTGATAATGATTTACTACGAGCCAGATTTTATTTTGATGGTGGCTATTATACCAAAGCGCTTGCGGAACTACAGGACCAAAAAGAAGCAGACTTAAAACTACTGCGTGATAAGATAGAGTTAAACTACCGCCTGGGCCGTGTATACCAAATGCTGAATAGATATAATGAGGCTATTGCCAGCTATAGCAAAGCGATCAATATTGGGCGATCATCAAATTACTATTTCGCGGCGAACGCGGCATTGTGCATTGGTAATATTTACGAGAATATTAAGGATTATAATCTTGCGGCTAATTACTATAACCAGGCCTTATCCATGAAGCATCATGAATACCAAAACAGTATTGATACACAGGCTAAAGAAGGATTAGAAAGAATGCACCGTTAAAGATCATACTTGATCGGCTCATCAGTAAAACGAATGTTGTTTTCGATGGTTTTGATGTGAAAATGATTCACTTTTAGCTTCAAGGCTTCGAAATCAAAATCGTGGTTGGTGCCGCAATCCAGCATGGTAGTGGTGATGGTTGGGTTTAAGCTCTCGAAATATTCAACCATGGTAGTAGACCAGATCAGCTGGCAGTCGCCTTTTATTTGTGGGACAATCTCATACAAACCTTCATCAAATTTAATGTAGCGGATATAGCAGGTTTCGAGGTTGCCTTGCGGATAAAATAGCAATAGGTTACCCGGCTCTGATAAAACTTCGGCAGCATAATCAAAGCTTTCCTTAATAGATCGTTTACCCGGTTCGATAGAGAAACTGCCTATGTAGCGCAGCCATTTGTTCTTCTCCATTTGCTTTTTAACCGACATGATATAAAGCTTATTCATACCCTTCTTCAGGAATACCCTGTTGCATACATAAAATGCCCAAAAACCATCCCAAAAACTAAAGTGGTTACACATGAATATGTAGGAGTGACCGGGTTTTAGCTTTACGGCATTAATTTCCAATCGCTTTGTACGTGTGCGGAATACGGCAGCGGCAATTAGTCCCAGTATCCTGAAAAAAAAGTGTGGTAGTGGTTTCGATTTAATGATCATAATAGTAAACCGGATAATGCTGTAATGAATTCCTCGCCAATCATTTCATGATCCTGATCCAGAATTACAACTTCAGCTTTTTTTAGCTTCGCGAAGAATGCATTGCCAATTTTTGGCGGATACATAATATCACGTTTGCCAAATATAAATATGCTCCTGATGTTTTGCTCAGTTAAAGTTTGTATTAATTTATCCTCGTCGGTTTCCAGCAAACGCAGATAAGTGAAGCAGGCATAAAAATTAAAGCGTAGTTCAGGGGTATCGATCTCTTTGTATAAAATGTTACGGCCTACATCATCAACCAAACCCAACCACTTACTTACGTTTAGCATATTGATTAACGCCTTTCGACTTTGGGTGAGTTTTTCCAATATTCGGTTACCCATTTTATTCTTCACAAAAAAACGAACCAGTTTTCCCGGTTCAATACTGGAGGGTGCAGAGATGATGTATTCATCAACTCGTGAACCTAATTCTTCAACAACAGCGGTGGCATAATGCGAACCCATGGAATAACCCAATACTGAAAAACGATCTATCTGCTCATGCGTACAAAATTCAACTATAAGCTTGGCGAAATCTTGTTTAGTGATTGGCTGTTTTATATCTGCAAGACTTTGCTGATGAAGCTTGGTTTCTTTATGGAAGAATAGATCGAACCCAATAAAAGTATATTTTTCACCTAAAGCGGGTTCTAGTTTTAAAAACTGTTTGCCGTGCATCCCATAACCGTGAAAACAAAGCATGATTTGTTCTCCTTTACCGAATTTGTAGTAATGGAGTTTAACCAGATCGTTCTCAAAGTAGTGGTCGGTCAAAGTGTGTTAGGGTTTGATTTCGATTAATGCCAAAGCCCAAATATACTCTCCGTCGTGAGATATTGTTAAACTGATATTAAACCTGTTTGGGTTTTTGTGTAAGATAACATACGGACGACCTTGCGGTTTTTCACGCAATATCTCTATTTTTTTGAATGGAAAGGAAGATGCGTCTATTTGCTTAATTGCTTTATAAACTGCTTCCTTTGCTGCCCAGGTTGATGCGTACCTAAGCATTGCATCATCAAACTGATCGCAATAAGCGATTTCTTCTTGGGTGTAGATCTTCTTTTTGAAGAGATCGTTGAACGATGCGGTAAAATCAGGCAGGAAAACAAGGTCGTTGCCGACTGCGAACTTTTGGTCGAGAGCTAAATCTTTGATCGATTGTAATAGCTTATTGTTCATCTACTGCAAGGCCCATAATATTAAATCCGCCATCAACATAATGAATATTACCAGTAACTTTTTTGGATAGATCAGAGAAGTAATACAACGCCGTATCACCCACGTCACCAGCCTCAATATTACCCAACGGAGCGGTAAATTTACCCATCTTGCGTAGCTTACGAACACCAAATATCACACCCGAGGAAGTGGTCATCACCAAGCCTGCTGAGATTGCATTAACGCGTACTTTTTTATCTCTAAAGTAACTTGCTAGGTACATCATGATGTTTTCTAAAGCAGCTTTATTAATGGCCATACCTGCATATTGCGGGAATACCCTTTGCGATGCATTGTAAGTAAGCGTTAATATAGATGCGTTAGGTGCCAATAGTTTTTCAGCAACTCTGGCTACTCTTAATAACGAGTAGGCACTGACATTAAAGGAGTCCATGAAATCCTCAAAAGGGATATCGATATAAGAAGAAGCAACTTCTTTACTGCCGGGGATGGTGTAACACATTACCGCCTGGTTGCCGAATGCTACGCCATGCAACAGGTAATCAATGGGGCCTAAGCCATCATATACGGTTTGCAGGAAAGTTTTGATCTGCTCCTCGTTGCGTACATCAACCTCGGCGGCGTATTGGGTCTCCATGCCCATTTTATCCATCAGATATAAAACATCATCCTTGGTATCGGCAACATAGCTTAGCGCTACTTTACAACCCGACTGACTAAGCTTTAAAGCCACATCATAAGCAATGGAGCTATCATTTCTGACGCCGAATATTACTGCAACTTTGTTTTTATTATCGATCATGGATATTATTCTCTATGTCATTGCGAGGTACGAAGCAATCGCGAACTTTGCATTTTCGTCTTGCTTCCGTGCGATTGCTTCGTACCTCGCAATGACATTAAGACTTACGAAGTTTTTAAAGCTTCGTAAGTCTGTTCTCTATATTAATTATCTCTTGATATAGCCATGGCGCTATTAGTACCGCCGAAGCCATAGTTTAAACAAACTATCTGGTTAATTTCTTTGCTTATAGTTTCCTGGGGGATCAAATCTCTGTACGCTGCTGCAGGTTTCATTGAACCTTCCCATCCTTCTTTTTTCTGGAAATTTTCCAGCTCCGGATTTAAGTTTTCAGAGTTTATAGAGCCCGGAACCTGTTGATTTTTGAGCATGAGCAATGCTGTAATAAATTCCACAGAGCCTGCCGCACCAAGCATATGTCCAAACTGAGATTTAGGTGCGGAAATATGGTATCCGCTTTCACCAAGCGTATCCACAACGCTAATCAGTTCCAATATATCACCTACCGGTGTGGCGGTGCCATGTACTTTAACTACATCCGGTTTAATATTTGCTTCTGCTGACAAGCCTTTCCATAATCTTCTCTGTCCACCATATGATGGGTAGAACATATCGCCATCCCCATCGGAATTGTTGAAATAATCATCAATCACGGCTAAAATATTAGCGCCGCGGGCTTTTGCCATTTCATACTCTTCCAAAGCTACTATGCCCGCTCCGAATGAACATACAAAGCCATTTCGCTTCACATCAAAAGGGCGAGAGCTTTCAGCAGGACTAAAACCTTTACTCAAAACTTGCATGGCATCAAAACCAATAAAAGTTTCAAGCGATGTACCTTCAACGCCACCGGCAACAGCACGATCCTGCAATCCGAATTTTATTAAGCGGTAAGCATAACCAATATTTCCTAAACCTGTTGCACAGGCCGAAACAATAGACTCGCATACGCCACGATTTTTAATAAGACAGGATACGTTTGCAGCTTCGCGATACGACATAGCCCTATCAACCATGTGGGAGCCGGCATGACGGGATTTTTTGCCTAATTCAAAAAAGGCATGCCAGGCATTACGCATAATAACGTTGCCACCGCCACCTGAAGCAATTACAACCCCGGTTTTTTCTGATTGGGTCTCTTCCCTGGTCCAACCGGCCATTTCAATAGAATCCAAGCTGCCCATCATTGCCCAAACGCAGCCTAGGTCGGCTGTAGCCATGTTAACATCCGGTATACGCCCGCTTGTATCTACAAATGTTTCGGGCCACTCATAGCCGTCAACAAGGTATATTGGTTCGATGCCGAGATCGTTATCATTGATAAAGCCTGATACTTTTGATCGTATTTGCTTGTCGCGCTCCGCAGCTTTTGGCCACTCACGTATCAAACTTTGACCGGAAAATATTTTCTGGTCAAAAACATTGATGTTGGCGCAATCCGGGAAAGCGCCACCCATACCTACAACTGCTACTTTTCTGCCTTGTACCTGCATAATCAGGAATCTTGTCTTGCTTTTGCCTTTATAATCAGGTCAACAATATCTTTAACTTTTGAGCCTAATTCGTCAATATCTTCATCTTCAAACTCAACGTCAAATTTTTGCTCAACCTTAGCAGCAATGTTTATTAACTCGGTTGATGGCGTATTCATATCTGTTAAAAAATCAGTTTCTTCGGTCACGTGCTCCAATTTAGCCGGGTCAACCGTTCTAACTGTTCTTAATACTTCAATCAATCCATCAATTATTTCCTGTCTTTCCATTATAGTGTTATTGTAGTTTTTCAAACATCTCTTTTTTTATTCCCCTGCCGGTGATGTCAAATAGTTCGGCAATCAGCACAAATCCTTCTCCTATATCGTATTTTTTTAAACGCTCTTCGTCAAAATCCTTAAAGTATGCATCCAGGTCAAGTCCTTTTGGTGCGCGGTAAATTCTTCCTTCACAAACCATTTGGCGCCATTTGTAAAATTTGATAAATCCAATGTTAACAAATGTTTGACCCTTTTCCAAATACGAGTGGAAAAACACATTGCCCAAGCTGATGAACGTAGGGATCAATAATTTGGACAACTCCTCCGGTACCATATCCTGTTTCTTTGACTCCAAAAATGTAGCTGCCGCAACTACCGTGGCCTGCGCGAATGATTCAATCATATCCACCCCGCGAAACACATCAAAATGATCTTCCACATCGTGCGCGTTAGGCGTGTAACTGGCCACAACACCAACTTTAGCTTTGTGCCAATGGAAGGCACTTACTAAGCGTTTTTTAGGGCCGTGTATCAACCAGTTTTCGGGCAATTCGCCTACCAGGTTATCTTTAATTTGTGAAGTATCAGTTATTCCCATTTAAATCAATCCACCGTTAATGTGAATATTTGTACCATTTATATATGATGCTTTATCCGAAACTAAAAAAGCAACGGCATCAGCCACGTCATCAACCTTGCCAAACCTTTTGGCAGGTATCATATCCAGGTATTTATCTTTTATAGCATCAGGTATGGTATCTGTCATATCTGTCTGGATAAAACCCGGTGATACACTCAATACCCTTATTGTATGTTCCTGGTTCAAAGCTGCAGCCTCTTGCGCTAATGAACGCGAAAGTGCTGCCAAGCCTGCTTTTGTTGCCGCATAAACAGACTGGAATGCATTACCAGTTTCGCCAACTACCGAACTAATATTTATGATTACGCCGCTTTGGTTTAACCCGAAAATTTTCATGGCGGTTTTACAAATCATAATAGGTGCGCGCAAATTTACATTTAACATGGCATCTATTTCTTTGTCGGGTTGATAATTCAACGGTTTATCAAATGTAACTCCCGCATTATTAATCACCCCATATAATGAATCGCCGTGCTGCTTTTTTAATTGCTTGCAAAAATCAGTTACCTGGTCGCTATCACTAAAATCGGCACATAACAATTCACTGCCGGGTATAATTTCGGTAAAACTATCTTTATTAGAGGCGTGCAGAATTAAGGAATAATCAGCCGATAACTTTTTTGCTATAGCCAGTCCCAAACCCCTGCTGGCCCCGGTTATCAGTATCTTCTTTTTTGTCATGTAGCGATGTCGGCAATAAGTTGAATTTATATTTCGGCAAAAATATTATAATTAATGTGATTGGCTAAATAATAATGCCTGCCTTTTGTTTATATATACTGTAACAATAGCTAAAGGTAATGGTTTTTATAAAATAATACCATTTGGTATATAATAATGATTTTTGGCTGACCTTAATGCTTTTTAACAGACCAATGCAAGTTACGTGGTTTCCACTGGCAGTGCCTGTAAAACAATCATTAAATCACCACCTATTGACGTTAATTGTTAATGAAAAAGCTGATATTGTAAATCTGAAAACATTTTGAGTTTTAATTGATTATATCCTTGTTACAACCCCAATTACATGCAGCAGCTAAGTTTAAATAAGTGCCTTTTAATAATGGCGTTTGTTTTTCTATTTTATCCATTAAAATCGCAAGCATATTCTGTTTTAACGCATGAGGCGGTAATTGATGCGAGTTGGGAGCCAACGATACGCCCATTATTAAAGGAAAGATTCCCAATGGCTACGGATAGCGAGTTACGTGTAGCCCATTCATATGCTTATGGTGGTTGCCTTGTTGCCGATATGGGCTATTGCCCTTTTGGCAGCGAATATTTTACCAACCTTGCCCATTATGTTTGTACAGGCGATTTTGTAACTGCTTTAATTGACGAAGCCCATACCCTGAATGAGTATGCTTTCGCGGTTGGCGCGATTAGTCATTATATGGCTGATAAATACGGGCATTCCATGGCTACCAATTATGTTGTGCCGTTGGTTTATCCCAAATTACAAAAGAAATATGGGAATATAGTTACTTATGACCAAAACCCTACAGCACATAGCCGTACAGAATTATCTTTTGATGTGTTACAGGTGGCCAGGGGCAATTATGTAACACAAAGCTATCATGATTTTATCGGGTTTAATGTTGCCACTCCTTTGTTGGAACGCGCTTTTTTAAAAGTTTACGGGCAAGACCTTAATGATGTGTTTGGCGATTTTAATACGGCTTTGGGTACTTTTAGATGGGCTGTCAAAAGTTTAATGCCATCAGTAGCAAGAGCGGCATGGGTATTAAAACGGGATGATATTAAAAAAATGAATCCTAGTGTTCGAAGCCGTAATTTTCATTATAGCATGCGTAGGAGGGAGTATAAACTTGAATTTGGAAAGAAGCGCCAGAAACCTAATTTTAAGGATGATCATCTTGCTTTTTTGATTAGTATTCTACCCAAAATAGGGCCATTTAAAACATTGAAATTTAAAGACCCGGGTATCGAAGGCGAAAAATTATTTATAAAAAGTTTTGATGCCGTTTTGCTTAATTACTCGATAGCATTGAAACAGTTACATGATGGTACACTGGTATTACCAAATATTAATTTTGATACCGGTAACCCTACCAAAATTGGTGATTACCCGCTGGCCGATGAAACTTATAATGAAATGCTTGCCAAATTGCAGGATAAAAAGTTTAATGATCTTAGCGCCAGGCTTAAGAGCAATATAGTTTCATTTTATAATAGCGCCGATACCTCATTAGTGGTTAAAGAAAATCCGGACGAGTGGAAGAAAACTTATGCTGTATTACAAAATATTAAACAAGCTCAACCTGTAATACTTGATAGCCTGAAGAACGCGAAAGGTGTTAATTATAAAATGATAACACAATAACTACACGGCCTGTAATTGCGGTAGTTTGATGGTAAACGTAGTACCGGAATCGGGGGCACTGCTTACTTCAATATTGCCATCGTGTTTTTTAACAATTTGATGTACAATGCTTAGGCCGAGGCCAACAGAGGCTTCACCACGGACACCGTTGCGGCGGGCTTTTGAAAAACGATCGAAAATATATGGTAACATTTCATCGGGGATGCCTATGCCATAGTCGCGTACCTTGATAAAAATATCACTGTTTACATGCGATAGCGATACATCAATATTGCCCTCAGGTTTAGAGAATTTAATGGCATTTATAATCAAGTTATCCATTACACGCTGCATTTTTTCTTTATGAATTTTAGCATACAGCGGTTTGCCTGCATTTTGGTAAACTATATTTATCTGCCCTTTTTTGTTTTTTAACCACTCGTCAATAATCATCGATAGAAAATCATCAAGTTCGGTTTTTTCCAGGTCGAAACGATTATGTATTTCGTTTTGCGCGGTTTCAAGTAGGTCGTGAATAATAGATGTTGCCTTATCGCAGGCATTTTTTATCATCTCAATATTTTCATGATAATCATCAGCTGTGCTGTCCTCAGTTTCCATTAACATGGTAACCGTTTTAATAATAGCTAAGGGGTTCCTGAGGTCATGGGCTACTACACCCAGTATCTCATTCTTGGCGTTGCTGGCGTTTTCTATTTCAATATTTTTTTCCTCGATAGCTTTTATTTTGAAAAAGTTATCCGCCCGGTATGAAAATATATATCTTGATATGCAAAAGAAAACAGTAAGAAGAAGGGCTGAGGCCAGGTTATTTAAAACCAACTCATAAGTAACGGATTGATAGAACGGCACCATAAAGCTAAAAATTAGCCCGGTTACTAATACAATTATTATGGTTCCAAAGTATTCAAACGTATAAAATACACCTACAATTACTAATCCAACCATATAAGGCAACATGGTATTGCGAGGATTGTACATGCTGAAGAATGTTACCCGCATTGAATTAATAATTATAAACAGCGCAAATACAAATACAAATAATTGTACCAGCTTTAAGTAGTTCTCTTTGGTTGAAAATCGTTTAATTAGCTGTGTGCTTATTAAATAAATGCAAGGTGTTACAACTAACGATATCCGATTGGCTATATCATATTCGACTATATGATGTAACGTTTGATTGGAGAGGTGGTAAAAAGAAAATAAGAATCTGATGAGCAGCGTAAATATGAAATATATTAAGCTTATGGTTTTTACGTTTCGTAAATTTTGAAGCGTGTAATAGGAACGGAAAGCAAACCTGCCACTTTTATCGGTTTTGCTAAAAAAATAGATCCTCATTACTGTTTAATTACTTAGGCCATCGCTAAGATAAAATAAATATAGTATTATATTAAATTTACTTGTGAGGTAATGTATTATTTTACAAACAATAATTTAATAATTAAAAAGGCTTCTTTACACTTAATAAAGAAGCCTTTTTAATTATTATTTAATTACTGTTTTAGTGCTACATTGCTGTAAACATGATACTCGCCGGGGGCAAGTGTCATGGTCATGTTTGTTACTGTAACATTGTAGGTTGTACCAGTAAGATTATCAATCCAAGTACCGGCTACAGGAAAGGTAACTATAGCGGTGTTTGGCACAACATCGAAATTGCCTACTACTTCCACATCAGCGGTTGGATCGAGCAATTGTATGGTTTTTACCGCGCCGGCTAAACTATAACTAAAGTTAGTAGTTGCAAAAACAGGGTTCTTGATTTTCATATTTATCATTTTTTGATAAATGCTGTATAAATGCAAGCGGTTGGGGTCGGTGTTGTATGTCCAGTTAAATGGTTTATCTATTGTATTATCATTGGGATCTGAGCTTATACTTACATCATAGCCGAGTTCACCGCCTTGCCAAACCATTTTTGGGCCTGGGGATGAAAACATAAATGCCGCGCCCATTTCATCGCGTTTTAAACCAGTAGGTATATCTTTTATGTTGTAACTTCCTGAACTGTTGCCATAGGCCTCGTTTTTAAACTGCAAACGTTCCTGATCGTGGCTTTCAAAGTAGGCAACTAAGCCATAAGGCGACGTGCCAGTGGCGGGAAACCCATACTGATCATAAAATAATCCTGAAATATCCCAACTCGGGTTAGTTGGATAACCCATTGTAGCCTGTTCGCCGGGAGAGCTTAAATTTGTCCAGCACATCATGCCTTGGCTAGCATATTGAGCCTCCTCCTGATTGGCAGAAAACATTTCCAGTATCACATAAAAATTAGGATTTAAGCTTTTCATGTAAGTGTTATATTTAGTCCATAAAGCAACACGTGTTCCATCATAAGCAGCCCATGCAGCCTCGGTAGAACTGTTTGATGTTGAACCTGAATTTACCTGTGTATAACCTTTTGCCTCGTCAAACCTGTAACCATCAATATGATATTCCTGCATCCAGTATTTCATTACATTTTCTGTAAAGTACTGTGTTGTTGCTAATGAATGATTCAGTTGCCAGCCAACTGCATCGGGATGCATGTTTTGTTGATCAAACCAAGGGTTACTGGCTGACGGCCCAGCGCTTGCAGCCGTTGAAGTGGCATACATCTGAACCATTGGTGACGAGCCGAATTGATCTTCCAATACAATATCTTGTATTACTGCTATTCCTCGTTGATGGCAGGCATCAACAAAGGCTTTATAAGCATTAGGTGTGCCATAATATTTATCAAGCGCGAACATGAAGTTTGAGTTATATCCCCATGAATCATTGCCCTCAAATTCGTTTATTGGCATTAGTTCAATCGCGTTTACCCCAAGCCTTGCTATATAGTTAAGTGTATCGGTTAAAGTTTGATAACTATGTGTAGCAACAAAATCGCGTACGAGCAATTCATAAACAACCAGGTTTTTTTGTGCCGGAGGGATAAAGGATGTTACTTGCCAGCTATAAGCAGGGTCGTTATAATAAAAGTCAGTTACCTCGCCTGTTGTTTTACCGGTAGGATACGATTTTAGATTAGGGTATACGGTGGTTGGTATACTTGGGTCGTTAACCGGATCAAGTACTTTGTGGCTATAAGGATCGGCTACTTTTAATGAACCATCGATATAATATTGATAACTATACTCGATACTTGGGTCAAGATTATCAATTTGCACCCACCAGCGTGTGCCATCGGTAGTTTTTGTCATGGCAGTGGGTGTCCAGTTGTTAAAGTCACCTATAACAGCAACTGATGTTTTACCGGGTGCATACAAGTTGAATATTACCGATTTACCTGAATTAATAAATGTTACGCCATCACCTGCACCCGAAGGAATGGAGGTTGATGTAACAGTGATAGTCTTTCCGGTATCGTTCCCGGAATTGGGCGATTTTTTACAGGAGGTAAAACTGATAAGCAATATTCCCAACAGTACTAAGTACACGTTCTTATTCATAATAAATTTATTTACAGTTTGTTAATTGGTTTTAAATGAAACGTTTATCTTAAAGAAACAATATAAATCAACCCAATAAAGTGATTCATATTAATTAACGATAAATACGTGTTTTTTAAGTTTATGCAGTAAAACTATTAATTTAAACTTATATAAACAACTATAAACTATAGCGTTATAAATATAGAAGTGATGCTTTGTAAAGGATTTTATTTGAGGTGATGCTTAACTATCTCGATAAGCTCATTCAGATCGAAGGGTTTGCGCAGGTAGCCATCGGCAAGGCCGGCTTCGGCGATTTCTTTAATGTTGCTTACCGCGGAAATGATGATCACAGGAATATGGCTGGTTGCAGGGTTTGATTTTAGTCCTTTGCTTAATTGCTGCCCGTTCGCGTCGCTTTTCCAGTCGGTTAACCAGTTATCAAGTAATATAAGGTTAGGCTTATAATCATTTATTGATTTCAGGATCTTTGAATCTTCTGAAGCTATTACTTCATAATTTTCTTCCTGCAAAATATAAACAATGGTATCCCTAATATCCTTGTCATCCTCAATCACCAATATTTTTTTAGTTATACCTTCCATAAAAAGCTTGTGATACCGTTTTGAGTTTAATTATTGTTAAAAAATTATCCTATAGCTATAAATATAGCATAAAATAATCCTTTACCATTATTAACAACCTAAACCACACCTTTTGTTTTAACAGGAAGCTTTTATGTACTAATAATGACAAATAAACGATACTATATACCGTAGCACAAACGGCACCTGGGTTCATAGCTTTCTTTTTCGCCTAATAATATCTGCCCGTCGTTATGAACAAGGCGATATGAATATAGTGCCGGGTTGCCACAAATTACACATACCGCATGCAGTTTGGTAACCGATTCGGCTATAGCCATTAACGCGGGCATAGGGCCAAAAGGCTTGCCCTTAAAATCCATATCAAGCCCGGCAACAATTACACGAACACCGTTGTTGGCGAGGGCATTGCATATATCAGGCAATTCATCATCAAAAAACTGGGCTTCATCAATACCTACAACCTGTACCTGGTTACCCGGAGCCAATATTGCCGATGCTTTTGATACCGGCATTGATGGTATTGAATTTGAATTATGCGATACCAATGCATTTTCGCTATAGCGGGTATCGGCCTTCGGGCTAAATATCTCCACGCTTAAACGGGCTATGCGGGCGCGTTTAAGGCGGCGCATAAGTTCTTCCGTTTTGCCGGAGAACATTGATCCGCATATAACCTCAATACTACCACCGCCTTCGCTTTTACGTTTAAAAATCTCTTCGTGTACTTGCATCCTGAACTTTAAGAAGAGCCTAATATCAGAATTTAATCTTATTTTTGGGTAGCATTTTGAATATAAAAAGCCATGAAACAACAGGAAGTTTTTAAAAAGATAGGCGGGATTATAACGGAGCTTAACGAACAATACGAATATTTGAAAACAATAGATGGCTCATTAAATGAGTTAGAGCTCGAGTTGTTTTTAGCTAATTCCAATTTCCTGACCGATCATGTGCTGATACTGAGTAAATTGAATGCGCAGAATGTCGCCATAGCTACCCCGGTAGTGCCTGCTCCGGTAATAACCGAACAAAAAAATGATACACCCGAGCCACCTCAAAACTATTTTGAGCCTTTGGTAAGCGTAGCAAGCCCTGAAGTTAAAAGTAAGCCGGAAGAAAACCAGTTTGATGCATATAAAGGAACGGCACATACAGATAAGAATGATAACCCGGTGCCATTGATAGATCTGAAAACGAGCACTGACGAGGATTCTTATTCATTTATGCACGAAGATGGACCTGAAACAATAAGACATGAGCTTGTTGTGGATGAAACAGATTTGGAGGATGAAGATGAGCTATCTACCACTGAAACTGCAAACGATGCGTTTGAAGAAGTAGAGGTACTACCCGTATCGCATAGTTCGGAAATTAAATCAGAACCAGAATCTATACCTGTAGCAGAATCAAAACCAAAATTAGAGCAGGAACAACCCAAGACAGAACAGCCTGAACCGGTTGTGGTTAAACCTACTGTTGACCCGCAAAAAGAACAGGCGAAACCAGAGGTGTTAACAATAAATGAACGTATTTCGGCACAGATGGCTGCTAAGCAGGGTGTGGCAGAGCAATTACATGTGCAAAGCATTAGCGACTTAAAGCAGGCTATTAACTTAAATGACAAACTGCTTTTTGTTAAGGATTTATTTAATGGTTATAGCCTGGCTTATAGCGAAGCTATTGAGATACTAAACCGCTTTACCAGTTTTGCTGAAGCAGAGCAATTTTTGAAAAATAACTATGTAACCAAAAACCACTGGGATACTAAGCCAGAAACCAGCGAGAAGTTTTATGCTTTATTGAAACGCCGTTACGCGTAAATAATACCCATCCGGTTTGAATCGAGTTTGATTAAAACGAAAAGTAGCAGCGTAAAACTTACCAGCGATGAACCGCCGTAACTGATGAATGGTAGCGGTATACCAATTGATGGCACGATCCCTATCGTCATCCCCACGTTAATTACTACGTGAAAGAATATAACAGCGGCTACCCCATAAGCGTAAACCCTGGTAAATGTAGCGCGTTGCCGCTCAGCAATACGGATAATCCGGAGCACTAAAAACAGGTATAAACCTAATACGGTAACCGTACCTGCAAACCCCCATTCCTCGCCTACAGTACAAAAAATAAAGTCGGTACTTTGCTCTGGCACAAAGTGGTATGTGGTTTGGGTGCCGTGCATATAGCCTTGTCCCCAAAGTTTTCCTGAACCAATAGCTATTTTGGATTGATTTACATTATAGCCCTTACCTTTTAAATCGGTTGTTAGGCCTAATACAATATCAATACGTACTTTTTGATGCGGCTTTAAAACATGGTTATAAAGAAAGTTTACGCTGAATATAAAGGCAATACATATGCATAAACCCAGAAAAACTGCTGAAACAACTTTCTTATTTCGTTTAAACATTAGCATTATAATAAGAGCAATGGCAACCAATGGTCCAATAACATATAAGTGATTATCAACCTTTATTGTTAAAACAAATAGTGTGATAAACAGCCCTTCTAATATTAAAAAGTAAGGGGAAAGGCCCTCTCGGTATAAAACCAGTATCAACGCGCTAAATACCAGTGTTGAACCGGCATCGGGCTGAAGCATAATTAATGCCATTGGAAATAGAATGATTCCAGCGGCTATAAAGAATGATTTAAGTTCGGTTATTTTAACATTGGTGCCGCTTAAATATCGCGCCAGCAACAAACAAGTACTAAACTTAGCCATTTCTGATGGTTGTAGCCTGAAGCCACCACCAAGCGAAATCCAGGCCTGATTACCACCAACATTCCGCCCAACGACCAATACCAGCATGAGTAATAAGGTGGTTATCCCATAAATGGCGGGTGCTAAGGCAACAAGAAAACGGCTCTCAAGTAACAAGACTATAATAGCCAATGAAATGGCTACGATGATAAATACAAGTTGCTTACCGTAATCCGTGTGCATATCAAACGCGCTGGGGTACCTTGGATCAAAGGCCGCTGAATGTATGTTGAACCAACCTATGGTGCATAAGCACAGGTATAGAATTACCGCTATCCAGTCGACATTAAAGAAAAGGCTGCGTTGCGGGTTATTCATTATTTCTCCTTCTGCCGGGTTCAGTAATTAAATAAGCGAGTGTATTGTTTTTTTTGCTTTTAGTTGATACGCTTTTTTTAGCGGGAAGTTTGCGCAAACTATCAGCCTTGGCTTTTTTAATGCTATCCCTCAACATTGATCTTCTGCTTGATGAGTAGTAGTTGGCCAGATCAGGCATCAGGTTTGCATTTTTAATGCGGTTAAACTCATCCCTCGGCCTCCTGATGGTATCGGTTAGATACTTTTCAACCATGTAGCTGGCGATAGGAGCAGCCCAATGCGCACCCTGACCACCGTTTTCAACAATTACCGCGATGGCTATTTTAGGGTGTATGCGTGGCGCAAAAGCAACAAATATAGAGTGGTCTTCCCCGTGATTTTGTGCTGTACCTGTTTTGCCGCACATTACTATGCCCGGTATTTTTGATGCAGCTGCTGTACCGTGATCAACCACAGCCTGCATACCATCTATTAATGGTTCAAAATACAAGGAATCAATACCAACGTAATGTTTTGATGTGAATTCAGGGGTGGTAACATCCTTATCGCCAATTGCCTTTATTAAATGCGGGGTATAGTAATAACCGTGATTAGCAATGGTACACTCAATATTAGCTAACTGCAATGGTGTAGCCAATAATTCACCCTGCCCAATGGCAAGTGATACTACGGTACTTGAGCGCCATGCACCATAATGATATATCTTATCATAATGTTGCGCCGTAGGTAAGAACCCTTTTCCTTCATTTGGCATATCAAGCCCAAGTCTTGATCCTAAGCCAAACTTAGCCACGTTGGTTCTCCACGAAGAAAAAGTAGTATCAACTTTTTTATAGCCGTTTAAATCAATTATTTTTTGGAATACCATCGAAAAATAACCGTTACATGAACCTGCTACCGCTCCACTCAGGTTTACAGTGCCATGTACTTCCAAACATTTTACCGGGTGATTACCTGCCCAATATACACCATGGCAATCATATGTCATTTGTGGGGTGATGATACCCTGTTGCAAAGCAATTAGCGCGCTCAGCGGTTTAAACGATGAACCCGGAGGATAATATGCCTGTATAGGCCTGATTAATAATGGATCATAAGGATCTTTATACATTTTGGCGGCGTTATTGCCACGCTCGCGGCCTACTAATAAATTAGGATCATAGGTTGGGCTGCTTACAAATGCCAGTATTTCGCCGGTTGATGGTTCGATGGCTACGATGCTGCCTACTTTGCCTTTCATTAACTCTTCGCCCAGTTTTTGTATGCGAAGATCGAGTGATGATTTTAAACGTTCACCAGGGTGGGCAACGGTATCATAGGCACCATTTTCATAACTGCCCATCATTTTACCATGCGAATTTACCACGGTATATTTTACACCTACTTGTCCGCGTAAAACATCTTCATAAGCTTTTTCAACACCACTAACGCCAATATAATCTCCAGGTTGGTAGCGGCCACCTGAGCGTTTAATATCTTTGTCGGTAACCTCACCAATATAACCTAAAAATTGAGCCGCTGTGGAATCAGGATAGGTGCGCAAATAACGGGTAGTTGGGAAGAAGCCGGTAAACTCAGATAATCTTTCCTGCAGGGAAGCAAAAGTTTCAGCAGAGAGTTGTTTTTCGAATATTGATGGTAAGCTTGGTGAATATTTGATGGCTTTTTTAAAACGATCATCGAATTCGTCTTTGCTTATCCCCAATAATTTGCAAAATTCTAATGTATCAAAAGGTTTAACCTCTTTTGGGGTGACCATGATATCGTAAAAAGCTTCGTTTTGTACTAATATCTTCCCGTTACGGTCAAGGATTGGACCACGGGCAGGATATTGTTTTATTGGGCGCAGCACGTTTTTGGTAGCGTAAAGGCGATAGTGATCGTCAATTATTTGTATGTAAAATAATTTGGCGACAAGCAGTAAAATAATGGTGGTAAAAATTCCTGCGATGATGTATCGCCGTACAAAGAAACTATTCATTTACGCTCTTTTCTCCTGTAAAATAACAACCCCGAAATCAATATCAAAAATACGGTAAATAATGTACTCAGCACTATACGACTAAGGGTAAATTGAATATCAGATAAGTTAAAAACCTCCAGGTTGAAGAGGAAGAAATGATGGAATAAGGTTAGCACCAATATGTAAGTAAAAAACCACCTGAAACCCATGATGCTAAGTGTAGGTTCTGGCTCGTTGTCAAAGCCTTCCTTTTGTACGGTGATGTTTATAAACATTACCCGCACTAATGCCAGTATTACACAAGCCGCGGCATGCAGGCCGGGAGTGTCATAAAAAGCATCAATTGTTAAACCCATTAAAAATGCCAGCGGAAACAATAAAATGTTAGGCGTTTCAAAAGGTAACAGTAAAATAAATAAAATGTACAGGTATGGTGTTGATAGGTTATACAGCGTAATGTTTTTCAATAAAAACACTTGTATAAATACCAGTACTATAAAGCGTAATACGTTAATTATAATTGTCCTAATCATCCTTCTTCTGCAGAGCCTCCAATCCCTCTTGTTCTTTCGCGAATTTATAATCTACAACGTCAACGTATTGCAGTTTAGTAAAATCAACAGAAAAGGTTACTTCCATGTTTAATGATATACCACCACCCTTAGGGTGTAAATTAGTGATCCGGCCAACGGGTATGCCCTGTGGAAACAATGAGTAACCGGATGTTACCACCATTTCGCCAAGTTTGGGTTGCGCGTTATTGGTTACATCCATTAACATGCCCTTGGTAGGGTTAAGGTCGTCGCCCCATCTTATATACCCAATCTCCCTGTTTTTTTCCAGCATTACACTAAAGCGGGTGTCTTTATTCAGCATGGATTGTACGTTAGCCAAATGCTCCGTAACATTAATCACCTTGCCCACAATGCCAGCACCTGATATAACACCCATACCTACCGCTATACCATCCTTACTGCCACGATTAATGGTAATGTAGTTATAGCTGTGGTTGGTTGAATTGTTGATCACCTTGGCATCGATGTACTCATATTGGGTTTTAAAAACGGTATCGTTTATTTTATGCCGTGCAATGGTATCTATATAGAAAGATGACTTTTGCTGATTGCGCAAACGTGCGTTTTCGCGTGCCAGGCTATCGTTTACTTCTTTAAGCGATAGGTAATCATAAAGGCCGTTTATCTGCGTATATAGCCTGCCTGTAACCTGGTTAGAACTATTTATTACCGATGCCTTTTGGAATGCGTTGTATTTAACGTAGATAATTATCGAACTGATCTCGAAAATAAGGAATAAGAAGAATGCGTTGTACTTAGTGATGAATATTAAGAGGTTACGCACTTGTTAGAGATTAGTTAATTGGTTATTAGAGATTAGTTAACTTCAGTTATTTAGCAGAGTTGTCAATTCCTGCTTGCTTTCGTAAAAAATTAATATATCCATTAATCATTTTCATACACTCCTCACAATCATATTTAAATGATTCAAATACATCGTTGTTAATCCAATTATTATCTAAAGCAATAATAAGATGGTCTATAGTTTCTGCTGCAGAACCTCTCGCGTTTAATAAAAATTTCGCTGCGTCTGCATAATGAAACCTGCCATGCCCTTCAGCAATATTATTGCCTACTGATCTGGAAGAGCGAATTATCTGGTCGCTCAAACGATACTTTTCTTCAGTTGGAAATGATTTAACTAAATTAAATATGTTATTACGTAGAATTCTTGATTTTTTCCAAACTTCCAAATCAGTAAAAGAATTCATATCTAAATATCAGTGATTAAATAATCTTTATCAACAAAGAACTAATCTCTAATCTTAAGTCTCCAATCTCTAACCTATTGCATTAAGAATTTAAAATTACCAATATTTTTTAGTGCTGTACCAGTACCGCGTACTACGGCACGAAGCGGATCTTCGGCAACGTGTACAGGTAGCTTTGTTTTTGATGCCACACGCTTATCTAAACCACGTAACAATGCGCCACCGCCTGTTAAATAGATACCTGTTTGGTAAATATCTGCAGATAATTCCGGTGGAGTGATCTCTAACGCTTTCAGGATAGCTTCCTCTATTTTAGAGATAGATTTATCTAAACAATGCGCAATCTCGGTATAAGATACCATGATCTGTTTTGGTACGCCGGTCATTAAATCACGACCTTGTACGGCGAAATCAGCTGGTGGATCTGCAAGTTCAGGCAAAGCGGCACCAACTTCAATTTTGATTTTCTCAGCAGTACGGTCACCGATCATGATGTTGTGCTGGCGGCGGATGTATTGAACAATGTCAGAGTCGAAATTATCACCCGCGACACGGATGGACTGATCGCAAACGATACCTGATAAAGCGATAACCGCGATCTCGGTAGTACCACCACCAATATCGATGATCATGTTGCCCATAGGCTCTTCCACATCAATACCGATACCTACGGCAGCAGCCATTGGTTCGTGTATCAGGTAAACTTCTTTAGCGCCTGCAATTTCGGCGCTGTCGCGTACGGCACGTTTTTCTACCTCGGTAATACCCGACGGGATACAGATAACCATACGCAATGAAGGGAAGAACCATCCTTTGCCCGGGTTAATCATTTTTATCATGCCGCGTATCATGTGCTCGGCAGCGTTAAAGTCGGCAATTACACCGTCTTTTAGCGGGCGAACGGTACGAATATTATCGTGCGTTTTGCCTTCCATTTGCATAGCCTGACGACCAATAGCGATCACTTTGTTGGTTGTGCGATCGAAAGCCACGATAGAGGGCTCGTCAACAACAACTTTATCATTATGTATAATGAGGGTATTTGCGGTACCTAAGTCAATGGCAATTTCTTGCGTGAAAAAATTAAATAAACCCATTTGTATTTTTTGAATTAAAGCACGATTCAGTTAAAAGCGAATTGTTAAATATAACTCCGATTTTTAATAATTCGTATCAAATCGTGTAATTAAGTATTGTTTTATTAATGTTTAAAATGGCGTACGCCAGTTGTTACCATAGCGATGCCTTTTTGGTTACACATATCAATAGAATCCTGATCCTTGATAGATCCGCCAGGTTGTAATATAGCGGTAATTCCTGCATCGGCAGCAATTTCGGCACAATCAGGGAACGGGAAAAACGCATCAGATGCCATTACCGCGCCTTTTAAACCAAACCCAAAACTTTCAGCTTTGATGATGGCTTGCTTTAATGAATCAACCCTTGAAGTTTGACCCACACCGCTCGACATCAGCTGGTTGTTTTTAGCGAATACGATAGTGTTTGATTTGGTATGCTTAACCACTTTATTAGCGAAGTACAAATCTTTCAACTCGTGCTCGGTAGCTTTTTTATTGGTAACTGATGTCATTTGAGCTGGGCCTTCAACAACTGAATCCTTATCCTGCTCGATAACGCCATTTAATAAGGTTTTAAATTGCTTGGTAGGCAATTCAACCGTTTGGCGAATAAGAATGATGCGGTTCTTTTTTGATTGTAGGATTTGTACTGCTTCATCAGTGTAAGCAGGTGCGATTAGCACCTCGTAAAATATTTTACTGATCTCGGTTGCAGTTTCGGCATTGATCTCATCATTAGCGATGATCACACCACCAAAGGCAGAAACCGGGTCGCATGCTAAGGCATCAATCCAAGCCTCTTTAATAAAGTTACGTGATGCTATACCGCAAGCATTGGTATGTTTTAAAATAGCGATGGTAGGCTCGGTAAATTCATCAATTAAAGCTACGGCTGCGTCAACATCAACTAAGTTGTTGTATGATAATTCTTTGCCATGCAATTTGGTAAACATAGCATCCAGGTTACCATAGAAAACACCTTTTTGATGCGGATTTTCGCCATAACGTAAGGTTTGACTGGTTTGTATGCTTTGTTTAAATACCGGCATTGGCTCTTCCTGATTAAAGTACTGGAAAATGGCGGTATCGTAATTTGATGATATGTTGAATGCTTTTTGTGCAAATGTACGGCGTTGATCAAAAGTGGTAGTACCTTCCTGGCTTTTTAACATGCTTTCCAGTTCAGTATAATCATCTTTAGAAGCCAGTATCACTACATCTTTAAAGTTTTTAGCTGCTGCGCGGATAAGTGAGATGCCGCCGATGTCGATCTTTTCGATCACATCATCCTGGCCTGCGCCAGATTTTACAGTTTCTTCAAACGGGTAAAGATCAACAATAACCAAATCTATTTCGGGGATCTCGTATTGCGCTAATTGCTGCTCATCGCTTTCAAAATTTCTGCGTGCCAAAATACCACCAAATACTTTAGGGTGCAGCGTTTTTACGCGACCGCCAAGTATTGAAGGGTACGAGGTAAGGTCCTCAACAGCAATTACATCAACCCCAAGGCTACGTATAAAAGTTTCAGTTCCGCCGGTAGAATATATTTTCACACCCAGGCGGTTTAACTCATAAATAAGCGGCTCAAGATTGTCTTTGTAATAAACAGAAATTAAGGCGTTTTTTATTTGAACAGATTGGCTCATTTGCAATAAATTTTTGAGCCGCAAAGGTAGGTATTAGAGATTAGAGATTTGAGATTAACTGTTAGTTTTTTTTTATTTTTTTAACTGGTGATCAGGGAGTAATGTTGATGTGGGATTTTCTGCAAGTATAGGGTGTAATTTATACACCCTATATTGCGAGGGGCGAAGCAATCTCCGATTTTGCAGGGCGGATTTGCGTGCAGGGGATTGCCACGTTACGCTCGCAATGACGGGATGATTAGCTCTTCATCTTCTTCAATAAATTCTCAACTACTTTTGGGAAATGCTGATGCTCCAGTTGCTGGCCTTTAAATTTTATCATTTCTAAATTATCGCCTGGTTCAATTTTGAAACGGGATTGGTGGATGATCTCGCCTTCGTCAAAATTCTCGTCAACAAAATGTATGGTGATGCCTGATTCTTCTTCGTGATTGGCTAAAACAGCTTTGTGCACGTGGTCGCCGTACATGCCTGCGCCGCCATACTTAGGTAACAGGGCAGGGTGCAGGTTGATTATTTTATTGGGGAATGCTTTTAATAAGGATACCGGAACCAGCCAAAGGAAACCCGCCAGCACGATCAGATCTACTTGTAAGTTTTTAAGCAGCTTAATCACATCGTCAGACTTGTAAAATTCATCACGGGTGAAGATGTGCGATGGTACCTCGAAATTATCGGCACGTTGCAATACATACGCCTGTGGATTATTAGTGAGGATAAGCACAACTTCCGCTTCGGAGCTACGCTTAAAGTGTTCCATGATCTTTTGAGCATTTGATCCGGAACCTGAAGCAAAAATGGCTATTCTTTTTTTCAAAATGGCAGATCAATTTTTTATATCCATCCAAATATAAAATTTTCGGATTAATAAGCTGTGTTAAACAAATTGTTTTTTAATTGAATGTTGAGCAGGGGAGTTAATATAGTTATTGTGTATTTGCAATTTGATGTACAAAGCCATACTGCACTATCCTGCGTTTTGTTGTTGATGTATAAAATGTGTTAACATCGCCGGTTTCCAATACCAAAGAGTACTGACCAAGGTTGATGATTTTGGTATTGATGAAGGGTTGTATCTTTTTAGGATCAGGCAGGCCACCTACAAGCGTATCTGCACAGAACATGTTCGATATTAAAGTAAGCTGGTCACTTGATAAGGTCCAGTTACCCGAAGTTTTTTGCGGGATACATTCAAAATTGGTATAACCGCAGGTATTATTGGTGTTAAATGTAAATATTTGTGTGCTATCGCAATTGGTATTCAAGGTATCGGTAGTGCCAACCTGGCTGCTGCCTACAAAATTATAAACCATTACCGAGGCTAGCTGCCATTTTCCTCTGGTTAGCAGCACCTCAACCGAATTCTGGTTGTCCTTTTTGCAAGAGTTAATTACAAGGCCTGCTATTACCAGAACTGCTGCTGTTAAGAAGAAGAGTATTTTTTTGTTTTTCATTGAATTTGTCAGCAAAAGTAAAAAAATGCGGCTATTGTAATTGCATATGGGTAATTATAACTGTTTTATGCCGCAAATATTACATTATTGATGATTATGAGATAAACAGGATGGGTAGCTTTGCGTTAATATTAAAAAGCTATAATATGCGCATACCTTTTGCAAAGCTCCAATCCGAATTTAAAAGGATATTACTCAATCTTAATTTTACCGAAAATAAAGCCGAACAATGTGCGACAGTTTTTGCCGACAATAGCAGGGACGGCGTGTATACGCATGGATTAAACCGTTTCCCGGTGTTTGTTGATTTTGTGAAACAGGGTTTAGTTAAGCCTGATGCCGAAGCTACAAAAGCAGGTGGTTTTGGCGCGATAGAGCAATGGGATGGTAATTTAGGTCCGGGTATATTAAATGCCCGCTTTTGCATGAACCGAGCTATTGAACTTGCAAAAACAAATGGAATTGGATGCGTAGCGATAAAAAACACTAACCATTGGATGCGTGCCGGAACATACGGCTGGCAAGCCGCCGATGCCGGGTTTATTGGAATTTGCTTTACCAATACTATTGCTAATGTACCGCCATGGGGTGGGATAGACCCTCGTTTAGGGAATAATCCGCTAGTTATAGCGGTGCCGCGTGGTGGGGGAAATGTGGTATTAGATATGGCTATTTCACAATATTCGGTAGGTAAGCTACAGCAATATAAAATGAACGGCGAGGCTTTACCATTGCCGGGAGGTTATGACGCTGATGGGAATTTAAGTACCGATGCTACAGCTATTTTGGAATCAAAAAGATTGTTGCCGGTTGGGTTTTGGAAGGGATCGGGGTTATCGCTGGTGCTGGATCTGCTGGCGAGTATTTTAAGTCAGGGGAATTCTACCGCTAAGATTACTAAAAATGAAACTGAAAGCGGTGTATCGCAAGTGTTTATCTGTATAAAGCCGCAGGATAATAATTACACAGCTAATATTATTGAGGAAATTATCAGCTATACTAAAAGCAGCAGACCGGAGCATGAGGGCAAAGCTATTTCATTCCCGGGCGAAAATACGTTAAAAACCCGTGAGAAAAGTTTAGCTGACGGTATTTTGGTGGATGAGCGGATTTGGGAAAAGGTTAAGGCCTTGTAATCACTCCATCATCCCTTCAAATTTCTCCCAAAAACCATCCCGTGGTACCGGGGCGGTAATTAAAATAGGTTCTTTTTTGATGGGGTGGATGAACTGCAGGCGACGGGCATGCAGGCAAATGCTTTTGCGTAAACTGCCGCGAGGGTAACCATATTTATTGTCGCCAACAATGGGGCAGCCGAGGGTAGATAGCTGTACCCGTATCTGATGCGGACGGCCCGTGATTGGGTCAACCTCTATTAAGTAGTAGCCGTTTAGCTCGCCCACTAGTTTGTAGTTTAGTTCGGAGCGCTGGCTGCCGGTTACTTCACGGTCGTGTGCTTTGGTAACGTTTTTTTGCGGGTTTTTAATGAGATAATGTACCAGGTTACCGGCAATAGGATTTGGCCTGGTGCGCACCACGGCATAATATGTTTTATGCATCTCGCGGCTCTTGAACATCTGGTTAATACGTTCCAATGCCTTGCTGGTTTTGGCGAAAAGTATCACACCGCTTACCGGCCTGTCTAACCTATGTACTACACCTAAAAACGCGCCGTTTGGCTTATTGTACTTTTTGGCGATGTACTTTTTTACCTTATCATCTAACGATTCATCGCCGGTATCATCAACCTGTACAATATCGCCCGCACGTTTGTTGATAGCGATGAGGTGATTGTCCTCATACAGCACATCATCGTCGGTAATATCGTAGTTGGTGTATTTAAATTCGGGTCTGGCCATTTTATAGTCTGAAAGTCCGGAAGTCGGCAAGACCGAAAATCCGGAAGTTATTACACTTCCCCTTCAGGGGGCTGGGGGGCTAATATTGCTCCTTTTCGTTTGGAAAGCTTTTGGCTTTCACATCGCTTACATAATTTTTGATAGCGCCGTTCATAACCTCATACAAATCGGCATACTGGCGAAGGAAACGGGGTTTGAAACCTTTGTTGATGCCCAGCATATCATGAATGACTAAAACCTGTCCGCTACAGGCTTGGCCTGCGCCAATGCCGATAGTTGGGATGCTGATCATATCGGTTACTTCTGCAGCAAGTTTAGCGGGGATTTTTTCAAGCACTATACCAAAACAGCCTAACTCTTGTAGCTTTAATGCATCTTCTTTAAGCTTTTTGGCTTCTTCTTCGTGCTTAGCACGTACAGTATAGGTGCCGAATTTATATATGGATTGCGGAGTTAAACCTAAATGTCCCATCACCGGGATTCCCGCAGTTAAAATGCGACTAACGGATTCGGCTATTTCAACGCCACCTTCTATTTTTACGCCATGCGCGCCGGATTCTTTCATGATGCGGATGGCGGAGTTTAATGCTTCTTTTGAATTTCCCTGATAAGTGCCAAAAGGTAGATCTACTATTACCAAAGCGCGCTTTACAGCACGAACGACCGACGAAGCGTGATAGATCATCTGGTCGAGCGTGATAGGCAGGGTTGTTTCGTGCCCGGCCATTACGTTGGAGGCTGAATCGCCAACAAGGATAATATCCATACCGGCATCATCAACAATAGTAGCCATCGAATAATCATAAGCGGTAAGCATAGCGATTTTTTCGCCGCTGTTTCTCATCTCCTGTAATATATGCGTGGTGATGCGCTTAACTTCTTTGTGTACAGACATGGTGTTTGTTTATGAGAAGCAAAGGTGGGAATTATTTCGAATTTATTTCAGATTTCGAAATTTCGATTTGGGATTTGACGATCGTACTGTTTCATGAAACAGGTGAAACACCTGATATATTTGGTACACTTTTCGTCCCAAAAACACGTAAAATAGTAGCAAAAACCCGGTTTTTAGATTGTTTTTGAAGTGATTTTTGAGCAAAAAATGCCCATTTTAGCCCGAAAAACGATTGAAATTGACGTCTTTTTGTTGTTTTTTGATGAAAAATTGCATGTTTTTATAGCTTTTGGAGTGCGTTGCTGGCTGATTTTACCATAGAGTTCGCAGAGAAAAGACACAGAGGTACACGGAGTTTTGTTTCTCTGTGAAACACTGAGCATCATCTTTAATAAGCATGTCATTGCGAGGAGGAACGACGAAGCAAACTCGTAGCTATGCATTATTCGTCCTGTGTAGCTACGAGTTTGCCGCGCTATCGCTCGCAATGACATTTGGTGATACCGCATTAGGGATTTCTATGGCATAATCAAGAAAAAGAGAAAGAATTTTCTTTGATAAAGGGACTGTTTCTTTTGATCACTGCCAAAGCCAAGGCAAGTAGTTTATTTCTTACAGCGTTAATAACAGACATT